>WBZM01000136.1_pt1 | contig 118000 bp, 101 predicted proteins | sample 5204271 | NCBI WGS metagenome assembly WBZM01 (sample SAMN12344346, study PRJNA552823) | activated sludge metagenome | biome: Activated sludge suspended growth; feature: Nitrification reactor; material: Wastewater; isolation source: activated sludge from nitrification reactor of wastewater... | reverse complement strand
GGGCCGCTCCACCTCGAGCTTGCCGAGCTGGAGCCCCTCGGCCGCCAGGGCGCGCTGCAGCTCGGGGGCGCGGCCGGCCAGCTGGGCCGCCTGCTCGCCCTCGACGCGCAGGTGGGCCACGCCCTCACGGACGCGCAGGTGCAGGGCCAGGTCGCCCATGGTCTCGGACTCGAGTCGCAGGTGGGCGGCGCCGGGGAGGATGGCGCCGGCCACGGAGGTCTGCGGCGGCTCGGGCGGCAGGGCGGGGGCGGCCGGGCCGGTCGGGGCGGCGTGGCGGGGGGCGGCCGGCTCCGGGACGGGGGCCGGGGCGGGCGGCTGCGGGGTCACCGCGGCGGTGGGCGCCTCGGCGCGCCGGGCCGCGGGCGCCTCGGGATGCGGGCGGGCGGGCTTCTCCTCGCCGACCTTGCCGGTGCGGGAGGCCTGCTCCAGGCGGGCGCCGGTGGCGACCCAGCGATCGACGTGGCGGGCGGTGTCCAGGCGGGGGGCCGGGTCGCGCGCGGGCGCGGCGGCGGCCGCCTGCGGCTGGCCGCGGGCCGGCGGTGCCGGGCGGGACGCGGGCGCGGTGGCGGCGTCGCGGTGGCCGGCGGCGACCTGGGCGGCGCGGACGGCCTGGGCGGCGGCCGCCGCGGTGGTGGGCGGGACGGACGGGGGGGCCTCGGCGGTCGGCTCGGCCGGGCGCGGCGCCTCGGCGGTCTCGGCCGACGCGCGCTGGGCGGCACGCCAGGTGGCCGGGGGGGCGGCGGTCGAGGTTCGCGAGGAGGCGGAGGTCGGGGTCGCGGTCGGGATCGGTGTCGAGGTCGAGGTCGAGGTCGAGGTCGGGGTCGAAGTCGAGGTCGAAGTCGGGGTCGCGGTCGGTGTCGGCGTCGAGGTCGCGGTGCGGTCCTGGGAGCTGGCCTGGAGCTCGGCGTGGTGCTGGGGCCGGGTGAGGGGCTGAGCTCGGAGCGCGGGCGCGGCCGAGGGGAGCGCCGCGGGCGGGGCGGTGGGGTGGGACGACGGGGACGCGGAGGAAGACGCCTCCGTCGCCGCCTCGGCGGCCCGCGGGCCGATCGCCGGCGCCGCGGCGCTCGCGGCGGTCCGGCGCGGCGCGGTGGCGTTGGCGCTGGTGGACACCGGCGTCGGCCAGGCGGGCAGCCGCCCCGCCGCCATGGACCCGGCGGCCAGCGTCGCCGCGGTCGCGGTCGCCTGGACCACCGGCGCCAGCTGGGCCACGGCCGGCTCGACCGGCTCGGCGGTCGGGGGTGCCTCGGAGAGGTCCCCCTCCACCGCTGGAACGGTGGGCGGGGGCGCCAGCGGCGTGAGGTGGCTCTCGATCACCTCGCGCTGGCGGGACGGGGGAGGCGCGACGGCGGCGGTCGCGGGGGCGGACGCGGCGGGGGCGCGCGGCGGGGGCTGGGGCTGGGGCCGGGGCGATGCCGGGAGGTCCCCCTGCGACCGGGCCGTGGGCGACCTGGGGACCGGGTGCGCCGCCGCCGCGGCCGCGGTCGGGGTCGGGGTCGAGGCCGCGGTCGAGGTCGGGGTCGCAATCGCGGTCGGGGTCGGGGTCGTGGTCGCGGTCGCGGTCGCGGTCGAGTTCGACGTCGCGGTCCCGGTCCCGGTCCCGGCCTTGTTCACGGTCGCCGCCGCCAGCTCGATCCCCGCACGGCGAGGCGCGGCCGGCGCCTCGGTGGCGCTCGCGGTCGCCTTCCCCTTCGGATCCCCCTCAACCTTTCCGGCCTTCGTGCCGAGAGCCAGATCGAGGACGGGTCGCGGCGCCGGGGTGGCGCCGGGCTCGGGCAGGGCGTGCGCGGCCGGGGTGGCCGCGGGCAGGGCAGGAGCGGGCGAGGTCGCGGCGTCGCGCGAGCGGGCGCGGCCGGCGGCCTGGGTCGGCGCTGGCGCCGGCGCCGCGGCGGCGTCGAGCAGCGCGGCGAATGGGCTCTCCAGCTGGCCCTGGGCCTGGGCGGCCGATTCGGCCGTGTGCGCGCCGGTGCGCTGGGTGCGGGCCGGTCCGCCGTGGGCGCGGGACGCCAGGCGGCTGGCGCCGGCCGACGGGTCGCTGACGCTGGACGCGAGCAGGTCGAAGATCATGACGCGTCCTTTCGTGCCAGGAGGGCGATCAGCGCTGCGCTGGTGGCGGTGTCCATCTTTTCCATCACGGCGGCGGCCTCTGCTGGCTTCATCCTTTGCAGGAGCGATGCCGCCAGGGGCTTGTCGAGCTTCATGAGGAGCTGGGCAGCTTGTTCCGACTTCATCCCCCTCAGCGTCTTGGCCAGCCCGTCGAGGGCCCCGGGCGGCTCGCCCTTGGCGCCTGGCCTCCCGCCAGGCCTGGCCGGGCCGGCGCCCCTTGACCCCTTCGAGGCCTCGGCGGCGGCGCTGACCAGCTTCTCCAGCTTCTCGGTCTCCACCTTGAGGGCGGCGCGGGCCTCGGCGATCTCCTTCTGCAGCTTCTCCAGGCGGGCGCGCTCGGCGACCAGCGCCTCCTGCTCGCCCCGGCGGCTGGCGGCGCTGCGGCGCAGCTCGTCGGCCAGGGCCTTGGGCGTGAGCGACGGGGGCACGGGCGCGGCCTCGCGGCCGGGCTCCTTCTGCCCCTTGGCGTGCGCCTTGGCGGCCTGGGCGCCGGCCGCGGCGGCGTGGACCGCGCCGGCCGGGTCGGGCTTCCGGGCGGGGGCCGGGCGGGCGGGTGGCATCAGCGACGGCGCCGGGCCGGCCTGGGGCGGGGCCGGGTCGGGGGCGGCCTGGCCGCCGGGGGGCTCCGGCGCGTCCGGCGGCGGCGCGGTGGGCAGGTGCGGGGCGGCGGGCTCGGGCACCGCCGGCGCGTGGGCCTCGGGCGCGGCGGGGTGGTCCTCCGCCCGGGCGGGGGAGGGGGCCAGGCCGGCCAGCGCCACCAGGGCGGCCGCCAGGGCGAGGCGCGGATCACGCATGGCGGGCCTCCGGCGGGCCGAGGATCTGCTGCAGGCGTCCCAGCGTCTCGCCGAGCGGCGAGCGCTCGTTGGGGTCCTGGCGCAGGAAGGCGCGCAGCGGCTCGATGCAGCGCAGGGCGCGATCGACGCGCGGGTTGGAGCCGGCGGCGTAGGCGCCCACCTCCACCAGGTCGGCCGCCTCGCGGTAGGCCGACAGCACCTCGCGCGTCAGCCGGGCCAGCTCCCGGTGCTCCGGCGGCACGATGTCGTTCATGACGCGGGAGATGGAGGCCAGCACGTCGACGGCCGGGTACTGGCCCGACTCGGCGATGCGCCGCGAGAGGATGAGGTGCCCGTCCAGGGTGGCCCGGGCGGCGTCGGCGATGGGGTCGCCGGTGGTGTCGTCGCCCTCGGCGAGCACCGTGTAGAAGGCGGTGATGGAGCCCTGCCCCTGGTCGTTGCCGGCGCGCTCCACCAGCCGCGGCAGCATGGCGAAGGCCGAGGGCGGGTAGCCCTTGGTGGTGGGCGGCTCGCCGGCCGCCAGGCCGATCTCGCGCTGCGCCTGGGCCACGCGGGAGAGGGAGTCCATCAGCAGCAGGACCCGCTTCCCCTCGGCGCGGAAGTGCTCCGCCACGGCGGTGGCCGCCATGGCGGCGCGCAGCCGCTTGAGGGGCGACTCGTCGCTGGTGGCCACGATGACCACCGAGCGGGAGAGCCCCTGGCCAAGGTCGCGCTCGATGAACTCGCGCACCTCGCGGCCGCGCTCGCCGATCAGCCCGACCACCACCACGTCGGCGTTGGCGGAGCGGGCCAGCATGCCCAGCAGCACCGACTTGCCCACGCCGGGGCCGGCCATGACGGCCATGCGCTGCCCCTCGCCGACGGTGAGGCACGAGTCGATGGAGCGGATGCCGAGCGCCAGGGGCGCGGTGACGCGGCGCCGGTGCAGGGCCGGCGGCGGGCTGGCGTGGAGCGGGGCGCGGCCGCGCAGCAGGGGGATGGGGCCGTTGTCGACCGGCTGGAGCGAAGCGTCCACCACGCGGCCGAGCAGGGCGTCGCCCACCGCCACGCGGTCGGCGGCGGCGCGCGGGACCACGTCGCACCCCTCGCCGATGCCCTGGATCTCCCCGAGGGGCATGAGCCGCGCGGTGCCGCCGGCGAAGCCCACCACCTCGGCCAGGACCTGTTGCCCGTCCTCGGTGCGGATCTCGCAGGCCGTGCCGACCGGGACGCGCGGCAGGGTGGCCTCGACGATCAGGCCGGTGGCCCGGACCACCGTCCCGGTCAGCGGGGTGGGGTCGGACTCGTCGAGGATGCGCCGCAGCGCCTCGCGGTCGTAGAGGCTCATGCCGCGCCCTCCTCCAGGGCCGATGCCGCGGCGCGGTAGAGCTCCTCGAAGCGGGTGCGGAGCCGGCCGTCCACCTTGCCGAAGTCGGTGTCCACCACCACGTCGCCGGGCTCGAGGCCGGGATCGGCGGCCACCTCGACGGTGGCGGTGGTGACGCCCAGCTGGCCGGCCGCGGCCGGCCCGGCCAGCTCGGGGACCTGCGACGGGTGGACCCGCACGCGCACCAGGCGCGAGTCGCCGGCGCGCCGCAGGGCCCCCTTCACCAGGGCGAAGAGCGCCTCGGGGCCGGTGGAGAGCTCGGCCTCCAGGATGCGGCGGGCCACCATGAAGCCGATCTCCAGCGCGTCGTTGCGGGCCTGCTCGGCCAGCCGCTCGGCGGAGAGGCGCAGCACCTGGACGGCCGGCGCCACCCGGGCCAGCGCCTCGGCGCGGATGGCGGCCAGCTCCTCCTGGCTCGGCCCCGGCGGCGGCTGGGGATCCTGGCGGCGGCCGTGGTGGACCGGGGCGCGGGTGGGCACCCGGGCCGGCGGGGCCGACTGGCCGAAGGTGGCCGGTCGCGGCTCGCCGAGATCGGGGAGGGCCTGGAGGAAGGTGGGGCGCTGGAGCTCCTGCATGGTTCACTCCTAGAGCATCTTCTCCGAGGGGCCGACGATGGTGATGCGACCCTGCGAGGCCAGCTCCTGGGCCAGCTTGGCGATCTCCTGCTGCGCCGACTCCACGCTGGAGAGCTTGACCGGCCCCATGGCGGCGAGGTCGTCGGAGAGCATCTCGGCGGCGCGCGAGGAGAGGTTCTGCAGGAACTTCTGGCGCACGTCGGCGGTGGCGCCCTTGAGGGCCACGGTGAGGCGGCTGGCGTCGATCTCGCGGAGGAGCTGCTGCAGGTCGCGGTCGGCCAGGTTGACCAGGTCGTTGAAGGTGAAGAGGCGGCCGCGCAGCTCGCCGGCGAGGTTGCCGTCGTCCTTCTCGATCTCGGCGATGACCACGCCCTGCTGCTGCGGGCTGATGCGGCGCAGGATCTCCAGGGCGGTGCTCTTGCCGTCCACCCGGCGCATGCCGCCGGAGACCAGCGACTTGAGCTCCGAGGAGAGGGCCTGGCCCACCTCGCGGAGGACCTCCGGGGCCACCGACTCGATGGTGGCCATGCGGCGCAGCACGTCGGGCCGGATCTTCTCGTTGAGCCGGTCCATCACGCCGGCGGCGCGGGCGGAGTCCAGGGACGAGAGCACCAGCGCGATGGTCTGCGGCTGCTCGCGCCCCAGCACCATGGCCAGGGCCTCGGGGTCGGCCTGCGAGACCGAGCCGAGCACCTCGTCGGGGGGCGGGGGCGGGATGACCCCGTCGAAGGCGCGTCGAGCCATGTCGGGTCCCAGGGCCTTGGTGGCCACCTCGCGGAGCAGGTCGTCGCCGGCGGCGGCGTCGCCGCCCACCGTCTCCATCGCCTCGATGAACGACTCCAGCGACTCGGAGATGCGCTTGGGGGAGGTGGAGCGGAGGTCCTTGGCCCCCAGCGCCACCCGCCGCAGCTCGGTCTCGCCGAACATCTTGAAGATGGTGGCGGCGGCCTCGGCGCCGACGCCCAGCAGCACGGCGGCGGCGCGCTGGCAGCCGACGCCCACCGACTCGGCCATCACCACCGCGGGGAGCGGTCCGTCGTCGTTGGTGCCGGCGCGTCCGGCTGGGCCGAGGTCAGGCATCGGGGCTCCTCTGGGCGGCGCCACGACCCTCTTGCATCATCCAGGCCTTGAGGATGTGGGCGGCGCGGGTGGGGTCCTTGGAGGCCAGCTCGCGGGCGCGCTCGCGGAGCGCGGCGGCCGGGTCCTGGAGCGCGGGGCGGGAGGCGGAGGGCGGGGGTGGCAGGCCGGCCTCGCGGGCCAGGGCGGCCTCGATCTGGGCCACGCTGGCGCCCGGCGTGATGAGCGGCAGCGCCTCGGGCGGCGGCGGGGCCTTCTTGCGCATGGCCAGGAAGCCCACCAGGAGCAGGGCCAGCACGCCGCCGCCGATGGCGGCGTAGGTGACCCAGGGCTTGGCGGCCGCGGCGGCCGGGGCCGCCTCGCCCGCCTGCTCCTCGCTGCGGCTGAAGGGCTGGCTGGTCAGGTCGAACTCGTCGCCGCGGGCCTGGTCGAACCCGACGGCGCGCTTGGCCAGCTCGCCGAGCTTGTCCAGCTCGGCCTGGGGCCGGGGCTTGCCGTCCACGCCGTCCACCAGCACCGCCACCGAGATGCGGGTGAGGCGGGGGATCCTGGCGACGGTGGTGGTGGTGGTGCGGGAGATCTCGAAGTTGCGGACCTGGTCCTCGGAGGAGGTGGAGGTGCCCTTGGCGGTGGCGGTGGCCGGGCCGGCCGGGGCGACCGGCTGGTTGGCGGCGGCGCCGGCCACGCCGGCGTTGCCCACCGCGGTGCCCTGGGAGGAGGTGGCCACGCGCCGCTCGCTGCGCAGGGCGGTGGTGTCGGGGTCCACCACGTCGGCGCTGGTCTGCGTCTCGGTGGCGTCCATGGCGGCGGTGACGCGGGCGATGACGTTGCCCGGGCCGACCGTGCGCTCCAGCAGGTCGATGACCCGCTGCTCCAGGTCGTGCTCCAGCTTCTTCTGGTAGCCCATGGCGGCGCCCCAGCCGCCCTCGGCGGTGAGCACGCCGCCCTTGCCGTCCACCACGGTGACGCCCTCGGCGGGCAGGCCGGGCACGGCGGCGGAGACCAGGTGGCGGATGCCGGCGATCTCCTTGTCGCCCAGCGACCGGCCGGGCTGGAGGTTGACCACCACCGCGGCCGACGGGGTACGGTCCTGGTCCCGGAAGAGCCCCTTCTCCGGCATGGTGAGGTGGATGCGCGCGGTGCGCACCCCGGCCAGGTGGGAGATGGTGCGGGCCAGCTCGCCCTCGGTGGCGCGGCGCAGGTTCACCTTCTGGGTGAACTCGGAGACGCCCAGGTCGCCCTTGTCGAAGATCTCGAAGCCCACGCCGCCGCCGCGCGGCAGGCCGGCGCCGGCCAGCAGCAGGCGGGCGTCGTAGACCTTGGAGGCGGGCACCGCCAGGGCCGACCCGCCGCCCTCCAGGCGGAACGGGACGCCGGCGGTCTTGAGGGTGGCGGCCGCCTCGGCCGAGTCCTCGGGCGTCAGGTTGGTGAAGGCGTACTGGTAGGCCTCGGCGCCCTGCACGGCGTTGTAGGCCACGACGCCGATGCCGGCCAGGCAGGCCACCATCACCACGAACTTGATGCCGGCGGGGACCGCCGAGAGGGCCTTGGGGAGATCGCGGAGCTGGTTGAGGAGGGGTTCCATCGCTCACCTAGACCGGCATGCGCATGACTTCCTGGTAGGCCTCGAGCAGCTTGTTGCGGACCTTGGCGGTGACCCGCATGGCGACGTCGGCCTTCTCCAGCGCCAGCGCCACCTCGTGCAGGTTGCCGGCGCCGTTGGCGGCCGCGGCGGCCTGGGCGTCGCCGGCCTGCTGCAGGCCCTCCACCTGGGAGAGGGCCTGGCCCAGGGCGTCGGCGAAGGAGCCGGGGCCGGGCTGGCCGGCGGGGCGGGAGGCGGGGACCTGGACGAGGTCGCCGCCGATGCGCAAGCCGTGGATGCCGTCGATGGCCATGGGTCACCTACCGCGCGATCTCGAGGGCGCGCTGCGCCATCGTCTTGAGGGTGTCCACCGCGGTGGCGTTGGCGTCGTAGGCCTTCTGCGCCGACATGAGGTTCACCACCTCGTGGATGGGGTTGACGTTGGGGAGCGTCACGAAGCCGTCCTCGCCGGCGTCGGGGTGGGCCGGCGAGTAGACCCGGCGCCCCGGCGTCTCGTCGGTGGCGATGTCGGCCACCCGCACGCCGGAGAGCTCGCCGCCGGTGGCGGCGCCCAGCTCGGCGTCGAAGGGCACCGCCTCCATGACCGGATCGAGGCGGCGGTAGGGCTTGCCGTCCGGGCCGCGCGTCGAGTCGGCGTTGGCCAGGTTGGAGGCGGCGATGTTGACCCGGGTGCGCTCGGCGGAGAGGCCGGAGGCGGCGACGTGGATGGCGGAGAGGAAGTCCATGGCGGCTACCCGTTCCCGTCGTTGGCGACGTAGCGGAGGATGGCGAGCTTCTTCCCGGCGGCCTTGGCCGAGGCGCCGTACTGGAGGGCGTTCTCGGCCACCGCGGCCAGGGTGCGGTCCAGGTCCACGGCGTTGCCGTCGAGGCCGGCGGCCGCGCCGGCCACCTCGCCGACGAAGGCCCCGGGGTCGGTGGCGGAGAGGCCGCCGGCCAGCGTCAGCGGGACGTCGCCGGCCCGGAGCCGGGCGGTGGCCGAGGGCGGCGCGGCCTGGCCGGGGGCGGCCGCGTCCATGGCGGCGCGGAAGTCCAGGTCCTTCGGCTGGAACCCGGGGGTGTCGGCGTTGGCGACGTTGCCGGCCAGCACCGCCTGGCGCGCCAGGCGGACGTCCAGGGAGCGCTCCAGCGTCGAGAGGGTGGCGTCGAAGATCTTCACGACCACTCCTCCTGCGAGAGGCGTGCCCGCGAGGCGGAGAGGGCCACCGCCAGCGCCGGGTCGGCCTCGCCGACCGGGCCCTCCTGGCCGGGCAGGCCGTTCCGCTCGGCCGGATCGGCCGGGGGGACCGGGAGGCCGGCCTCGCGCCAGGCCCGCAGCTTGTTGCGCAGCGTGCGCAGGCCGATGCCGAGGACGCGGGCGGCGTGGGTGCGGTTGCCGTTGGTGCGGCGCAGCGCCTCCTCGATGGCCAGCTTCTCCAGGGCGCCGAGGTCGATGGGGAGGTGGGCCGGCAGGATGGCGTCGCCGAAGGGCTCCGGGGCCGTCGCGCCCGCCGGGGCGGCCACGGCCAGGGTGGTCGGGCCGAGGCCGAGGTGGCGCGGCTCCACCAGCCCCTCGCGGCAGCGCACCAGCCCGCGCTCCAGCAGGTTGCGCAGCTCGCGCACGTTGCCCGGGTAGCGGTGGAGCTGGAGCGCCTCGCGGGTGGCGGCGGAGAGGGCCGGCGCCTCGCGCCCCAGCTCCGCGGCGGCCTCCGCCAGCAGCCGCTCGGCCAGCGGCAGGACGTCGGCGACCCGCTCGCGCAGCGGGGGGAGGGTGATGGGGTAGACGTTGAGCCGGTAGTAGAGGTCGGAGCGGAACTGGCCGGCCGCCACCATGGCGCCCAGGTCGCGGTTGGTGGTGGCCACGATGCGCACGTCCACCGGCACGGGGCGCTGGCCGCCCACCCGGTCGATCTCGCGCTCCTGGAGCACGCGGAGCAGCTTGGCCTGCAGCGAGAGGGGCAGCTCGGAGACCTCGTCGAGGAGCAGGGTGCCGCCGCTGGCCTGCTCGAAGCGGCCGGCGCGGCGCTCGGCGGCGCCGGTGAAGGCCCCGCGCTCGTGGCCGAAGAGCTCGGACTCCAGCAGCTCGGCCGGGAGGGCGGCGCAGTTCACCGCCACCCACGGGCCGCCGGCGCGCTGCGAGCGGGCGTGGAGGTAGCGGGCCAGCACCTCCTTGCCGGTGCCCGACTCGCCGAGGAGCAGCACGGTGGTCGGCGTGGGAGCCACGTCGAGGGCCGCCAGCATGGCCTCCCGCATGGCCGGGCTCTCGGCGATGGGCTCGGCGGCGAACGGGCGGGCCAGGGCGGGGGTCGCGGCGGCGGCGGTGGTGGGGCTCACGGGCGGGCTCCTTGGGACAGGACGGTGAGGCGGGCGGCTTCGAGGGCGGCCTGGGCGGCGGCCAGGTCGGGATCGGTCGGTGCGGCGGCGGGGGCGGGCGGCGGGGCCGGCGGCCGGCGCAGCCCCTTCTGCAGCGCCTCCCAGCCGTCGGCGCGCCAGGTGGCGCGGTCGAGGTGGGTGCGGGCGAAGAGGACGATCTCCTCGGCGCGGGCGCGGTCGCCGGCGGCCACGAAGAGCCCGACCGTGCGGCGCAGGTGGGCCGGGAGGTCGGCCTCGGGCACGGCGCCGGTCTGCGCGGCCAGCAGGTTGGCGGCGAAGCCGGGGGCGCCGGCGCGCTCGGCCTGGCGCACCGCCAGCTCCATCAGCTCGGCGGCCTGCGGCCCCTCGCCGCGGCTGGGGATCGAGAGGAAGAGGGCCAGCGCCTCGGCGCCGTCCTGGCCGTCCCGCGCCAGGGCGAGGCGCAGCAGGCGCCGGCACCAGCCCTGGACGGAGGCGCAGGCGCCGCCGGGCCCCATCTCCGGGACCAGCTCGCGCACCGCCGCCATCACGTCACCGTCCAGGGCGGCCAGGCGGGCGTGGCGGATCACCAGGTCGGGCTGGACCGCCGGGGCGGCCTGGGCGAGGTCGTAGATGCTGTGCCGCTCGCTGCCAGAGGCGCAGTAGGGGTCGAGGTCGCAGAGCCGCGCCGAGACCAGCCGGCCGAAGGGGAACTCGTTGCGGGCCCGGCGCCACAGCTCCATGGCCACCTCGGGGGTGTCCTCGGCCAGGGCGAAGTCGCCCAGGCGCAGGAAGGCCAGGGGGGCCTTGCGGGTGCGGGCCGCCAGCTCGAACTCGGCGCGGGCCTCCAGGGGCTGGCGGGCCAGCAGCAGGCACTCGCCGCGCGCCTCCGGCGTGGTGCCGGGGCAGGGGCCGAGGCCCAGGGTGGCCGGGTCGAGGGCCACCAGCGGCGGGCCCTCCTCCTCGGGGCGCCAGGGCAGCACCGTGAGGAGGCGGAGGTCGAGGGTCGGCTCCTCGGTGGTGGTGTCGAGGTCGGCGCGGACCTTGTTGGAGGTGCAGCGGAGCGAGACCGAGGACGGCCCGGTCTCGACCACGGGGCAGAGCCGGGAGGCGCCGCGCAGGCGCCTGGCCACCGCCGCCACGGACTGGGGCGGGACCTCGATGGTGAGCAGCCCCTCGAACGGGCGCGGCCGGAGGCGCACCTGCTCGGCCGGCGCGGCCAGCGGGACCCGCTCCGCCGTCCTGGTGACGGAGAGGGGCGGGGCCGCGGCGAGGAGCGCCAGAATGGCGACGGTGGGCGTCACGCCAGGGCGGTACTGCAACCGCCGTGCACACCTTCGTGCCGATCGGCTGACGCTGCCGGGTGCGGGCTTGCCGTAGGTGAAATGGACGGGAGGGGCCCCGGCGCAGCCGGGGAGGGCGGAGCCCTCCCCGCGGGACGAGCCGTCAGCGCAGCGCGCTGGCGGCTCAGGGCCCCGCGCAGCGGGAGTGGGGCCCCGCCGGGCCTCGCCTGGCGGGGCGAGGGCGCAGCCCTCGTGAAATGAAAAGGGCGAGCCGGTCGGCTCGCCCCTTCCCCCTTCCGACGTCGCGGGGCGCCGTCAGGGCGCCGCCGCCGGTCAGGCCATTGACGCCGCGGCGCCCGGCACGTCGCGGGTGCGGCGGCGCAGCTTCTCCACCAGCGTGGTGCGCTGCAGGCCCAGGAGGTCGGCGGCCGCCTTCTTGTTCCCGCCGGTGCGCGAGAGCGCGGCGTCGATGTAGGCGTCCTCCAGCCGGCGCAGCAGGCCGGGCAGGTCCACCGGGCGCCCCTCCACCAGGCCCGGATCCACGGGCACCGGCGCGTCGTCGGCGAGGCGGAAGCGCACCGGCTCCTCGAAGGCCGGGGCGGGCGCGGCGGCCGGGGCGGCCGGCGAGATCGAGGCGGCCTCGACGGGCGGCGCGGCGCAGGGCTCGGCGGCGGGCACCACCTGGAGGCCGGCGGCGGCGGCGCGGCGGGCGCGCAGCGTGGGCGGCAGGTCGGTGACGCGGATGACCGGCCCCTCGGCGCAGACGGCCAGGCGCTCCACCAGGTTCTCGAGCTCGCGCACGTTGCCCGGCCAGTCGTAGCCGGCCAGCGACTCCATCACCGCGGCGTCCACCGGGCGGCGCTCGCCGCGGGCGGCCCAGAAGTGGTTGAAGAGGCGCAGCACGTCGCCGTTGCGGGCGCGGAGGGGCGGCACCTCGACCGGGCAGACCAGCAGGCGGTAGTAGAGGTCGCGGCGGAAGCGGCCGGCGGCCACCTCGGCGGCCAGGTCGCGGTTGGTGGCGGCCACCAGGCGGAAGTCGGCGGGGACCGGCTCGGTGGAGCCGACCGGCTCGTAGCTCCGCTCCTGGAGGACGCGCAGCAGCTTGACCTGCAGGCTGAGGGGCAGCTCGCCGATCTCGTCGAGGAAGAGGGTGCCGCCGTGGGCGGCGGCGATGCGGCCGCGCCGGGAGCTGGTGGCGCCGGTGAAGGCGCCGCGGACGTGGCCGAAGAGCTCCGACTCCAGCAGCGCCTCGGGGATGGCGCCGCAGTTCACCGGCACCAGCGCCTTGCCGGCGCGGGCGCTCTGGTCGTGGATGGACCGGGCGAAGACCTCCTTGCCGGTGCCGGTCTCGCCGGTCAGCAGCACGGTGGCGTCGCTCGCGGCGATGCGGCGGCAGGTGCGGACCAGCTCGACGAGCGGGCTGTCGGGGCCGTGCACCAGCGTGGGGCCGCGGTGCTGCTCGGTGGTCGCCGTGGTGGTCATCATGGAGCCGTGTCCTCGTCGCGGTTCGTGCCGGCGCCGTGACGTGCGCCGTGGTGATGACGCCTTGAGCAAGTGCGGGGCCAATGACGCCAGCCACCTGACGGCGCGCAAACCGTTGGAATCCCGACGGGTGAACCGAGAGCAAGGCGGGTAGTCGGAACCCCCTGCGGGGTCGGCGACCCAGCCGGTCGAGATGGCCGTCGTTGGGCTGCGGGACAGGACGCGGACGCGGCGACGAGGCGCGTCAGGGGCGCGGCGCGATCCCGCGACGCGGCGCTGGCGCGGCGCAGGTCGGGCGGAGCCTCCGCTCCGTTCGCGCCCCCAAGGACGGCATCTCCTTGACACTTCCGCCAGGGCGCCGTTACGTTAACGCTTCCTCCGATATGACGGATCACCGCGACAGCGCCGATCGCCCCCCGCCCGGCGCCGCCCGCCGCGCCTTCATCTCCCCCGAGACCAGCGTCATGGCCCTCGACGGGCCCCTGGAGCTGGAGCTGGGCGGTCGCCTGCCGGCGGTGGAGGTGGGATACCGGACCTGGGGCACCCTCGACGCCGAGGGGGCCAACGCGGTCTGGATCTGCCACGCCCTGACCGGCTCGGCCGACGCGGATCAGTGGTGGACTCGCCTCTTCGGCCCGGGCCGCTCCCTCGATCCGGACCGCGACTTCATCGTCTGCTCCAACATCCTGGGCAGCTGCTACGGCACCACCGGGCCGACCTCCCTCGACCCGGCCACCGGCGCCCCCTGGCACGGCACCTTCCCGGCCATCACCATCCGCGACATGGTCCGGGTGCAGAAGGCCCTGGCCGACAAGCTGGGCATCAAGAAGGTTCGGATGGTCATCGGCGGCTCGCTCGGCGGGATGCAGACGCTGGAGTGGGGGCTGATGTACCCCGAGGTGGTCGAGTCGCTGGTCACCATCGCCTCCACGGCGCGCCACTCGGCCTGGTGCATCGGCCTCTCCGAGGCGCAGCGCCAGGCCATCGCCGCCGACCCGCGCTGGCGCGACGGGCGCTACCCGGCCGAGGACCCGCCGGCGGCCGGCCTGGCCGCGGCGCGCGCCATGGCCATGCTCTCCTACCGGTCCTTCCCGTCCTTCGAGGAGCGCTTCGCCCGGCGCACCCAGGACGCCGACCAGTACGCGGTGGAGAGCTACCTGCGCTACCAGGGGCGGGTGCTGGTGGATCGCTTCGACCCGGCCACCTACGTCACGCTGACGCGGGCCATGGACACCCACGACGTCTCGCGCGGGCGGGGCGACTTCGAGGAGGTGCTCCGCGGGGTCCGGCAGCCCACGCTGGTGGTCTCCATCGACTCCGACGTCCTCTACTGGCCCGCCGAGCAGCGGGAGGTGGCGCGCCTGGTGCCCGGGGCGCGCCTCGCCGTGATGGACTCCATCCACGGCCACGACGCCTTCCTCATCGACATCGACCGCCTCGACGGCATGGTGGCCGACTTCCGCGGCCGCCCCCGCGCCGCCGCCGGCGGCGACGCGGTGGAGCGGGCCTTCCGGCAGAAGGGGCTCTCGCTGCTGGTCCTCGGCAAGGGCAAGGTGGGCGGGGCGCTCCTCGACCAGCTGGCGGCCCAGCGCGCCGGCCTGGAGTCCGACTACGACGTGGTGCTGCGCCTGGCCGGCGTGGCCGACCGGCGCGCCACGCTCCTCGACGAGGGTGGGGTGGAGCTGGCCGGCTGGCGCGAGGCGCTGGCCGCCGCGCCGGAGACCGGCCCGGTGGACGCCGCCAGCGCCCCGGCGCTGCTGGACCGGCTGGCGCGGCTGCCGCGGCCGGTGCTGGTGGACCTGACCGCCGCCCCGGGCATGGAGGAGGTCTACGAGCAGGCCTTCCGGCGCGGCATCGACGTGGTGGGGGCCAACAAGCTGCCGCTGGCCATCCCCGGCCGCCGCCTCCTCGGCCTCCGCGAGGCGCGGCGCCAGCACCACCGGGCCTTCTCCTACGACGGCGCCATCGGCGCCTCGGTGCCGGTCATCGACACCCTGCGCAAGCTGGTGCAGGCCGGCGACCGGCTGGTGCGGATGGAGGGCTCGCTCTCCGGCACCATGGGCTACCTGTGCGCCGAGCTGCAGAAGGGCGTGCCGCTCTCCATGGCCACCCGCTGGGCGGTCGGGCTGGGCCACGCCGAGGCCGACCCGCGCGACGACCTCTCCGGCCTCGACTGCGCCCGCAAGGCGCTGATCCTGGCCCGCGAGGCCGGCCTCTCGCTGGAGCTCTCCGACGTGGCGGTGGAGCCGCTGGTGCCGAGGTCGCTCCTGGAGCCCGAGGCGCTGGTGGCCTCGCTGCGCCGCCACGACGCCGCGCTGTCCGCCGAGGTGGAGCGCCTGCGCCGGGGCGGCAAGGTGCTGCGCTACCTCACCACCATCGTGCCCTCCGGCGACGGCCGGGCCCAGGTGACGGTCGGCCCCGCCGCGGTCGACGTGCACCACCCCGCCGCCCGCCTCTCCGGCGTGGAGGCCTTCGTGGCCTTCACCAGCCTGCGCCACGCCGAGCGCCCCCTCGTCGTCCAGGGCGCCGGCGTCGGCGGCGCGCTCACCGCCGGCGGCGTCCTGGCCGAGATCCTGCGGCTGCACGGCAGCGGGGCCGGCGGTCCGTAGGGGCGCGCCAGGCGCGCCACCTCCAGAATCCGCCTCCCCCTAGCCCCGGGCCGGAGCCGCTCACCTTCCCGAGCCCGAGCCCGAGCCCGAGCCCGAGCCCGAGGTAAATCCTCCCCTCTCCCCCGGAGGGGGAGAGGGCCAAGGTGAGGGGGCGCGGAGCGCGGTTCGCCTCGCCACTGCCCGGACCCCATGAACGTGGGCCGTCCTCCCAGGTCGGGCCTTCCGGCCCCGTGCGGCGCCTCCGCCGCTGGGTCCTCGCGGCGCCATGCTCGGCGCTCGAGGCCCCGTCGCGCTCCGGTGTGCCCCACGGTGCGGCCGGCCAAACTTGCTGCCGCCCTGCGCTGCGCGCAGGCGGCAGCGGCGGACAGTGGCCGGCTCGCTCGCGGACTTCGAGGCGCGCCGTGGCGTCCTTTGAACGCGTGGCGCCGCTGCGGAGGCGGCTCCGGCGCCGCCCGGGCCTTGCGGCCCTGAGCCGAGCGGACCGCATTGGTGGACCCGTAGCTCGCGGAGCGGTCATCGCTTGATGAGCGCGGTGAGCAGCGCGACCACCCGGCAGGCCAGCCGGTTCACCTCGGCGGAGGCATCGGCCGAGGCGTCCCCACAGGCCGCCGCGATCTCCACGGCGGCCGCGGCCTCTCCGGCCTCGGCGCGCGCGATGGCGTAGCACCGCGCCTTGTCCCCCTTGCTGAACCTGGAGGCGCCCTCGGCGGTGTTGAGGCAGGCCGACTTGGCCGCCCGGAGCGCCTGGTCCCGGAGGGTGGAATCCTGCACCCCCGCCGCGCGAACCGCATCGAGCAACTGGCGGGAGACCTGGAAGGCGATGAGGCGGTGATGAGGAAGCTGGGAAGAGAGGTGGTCGTTCATGGCGCGTTCCTTTCACCCGGAGAAGGAACGCGCCATGAACGACGAGCCAGCGAGTCCAGAGCCCACCGCCGCGGCGGGAACCACCGGTGCGCGCCGCGTGACAGGCGAAGCCTGGCGCGTGGCGTGCGACGTGGATCAGCCGCGACGGAGGGCGGGCCAACTCCCCGCGCCCCCTCACCCCGGCCCTCTCCCCCTCCGGGGAAGAGGGGGAAGTACTCCCAGCCCGACCCCCAGCCCCAGCCCGAGCCCGAGCCCGAGCCCCAGCCCCAGCCCCAGCCCCAGCCACCCCGTCCCTCCATCCGTCCAACACGTGAGCCTTCTCGCACTCCATGCGCATTCGCTGGGTCTCCTCCCGCCCAGCTGCGCCACGGCTCGGCGTCCCGCTCGGCGCACACGGGAGATCGACGCGGCGTAGAGCGCCTCACCGGCGGACCGGTGATGACGCCACCCACATTTCGGTGCCCGGTGCGGTCCAGTTTGACGAAGTCCTGGAAAACCAATTGGTTGCGCGCTGGCAACGCCCTTGCTCTCTCCCGCGCCCGTTCACGTCCGGGCGCGACCCGGAGGAAAGAGAGACATGAGCCACACCGCCAGAGCCGTCCTCCTGTTCGTCATCGTCGGCGCCTTCACCGTCCTCCTCTTCGGCGGCGCGCAGATCGCCAAGCACAAGCCGCCCGTCCCCGCCCGCATGGTCGATGCCGCCGGCCAGGTGGTGGCCACCCAGGCCGACGTCGCCGCCGGCCAGCGCGCCTACCTCTCGCGCGGCGGCCAGTCCACCGGCTCGGTCTGGGGCCACGGCAGCTACCTCGCCCCCGACTGGTCGGCCGACGCCCTGCACCGCGTGGCCCTCACCGCCGCCGGCCTGGCCCGCGGCCTGCCGCCCGACCAGGCGGCCGCCTTCACGCAGGCCGACCTCGAGGCCCTCGAGGCCGGCGAGCGCGGCCGCGTCGAGGCGCTGGTGGCCAAGGAGCTGAAGCAGAACCGCTACGACGCCGGCAGCGACACGCTGACGCTGTCGCCCGCCCAGGTGGCCGCCCTCCCGGCGCTGGCGACCTACTACACCAGGCTCTTCGCCGACGGGAACGACGCCATGTCGATCCCCCGCGGCTTCGTGAAGGATCCGGCCGAGGCCAAGGCCATGTCGGTCTTCTTCTTCTGGACGGCCTGGTCGGCCATGACCAACCGGCCCAACGACACCATCACCTACACCGCCAACTGGCCCTATGACCCGCTGGCCGGCAACGTGGCGCTCCCGTCCGCGCTGATCTGGTCCATCGCCTCGGTGATCCTGCTGATCCTCGGCACCGCCCTGGCCATCTACTTCTACATGCGGATGCGCGCCAAGGACCCGGAGCACGTCCCGGCCATCCCGGCCCTGGGCGTCCCGCAGCCCACCGGCTCGCAGCGCGCCACGCTGCCGTACTTCGCCATCGCCATCGTCCTCTTCGCGCTCCAGGTGGTGCTCGGCTCGGTGACCGGCCACTACGCCGTCGAGGGGAACAAGCTCTTCGGCGTCGACCTCTCGCAGGTGCTGCCCTACGCGGCCACCCGCACCTGGCACCTCCAGCTGGCCGTCTTCTGGATCGCCACCTGCTGGCTGGCCACCGGCCTCTTCATCGGCCCGGCGGTGGGCGGCAAGGAGCCGAAGGGCCAGAAGGCCCTGACCCTCACGCTCCTCGGCGCGCTGGTGGTGGTCGTGGTCGGCGCCCTGGGCGGCACGCTGGCCGGCGTCCTCGGCAAGCTCACCGGCGAGAACGGCTGGCTCATCGGGCACCAGGGCTACGAGTACATCGAGCTGGGTCGCGTCTGGCAGGTGGCCCTCATCGGCGGCATGGTGCTCTGGCTGTGGCTGGTCAAGCGGGCCCTGGCCCCGGCCCTCGCCTCCGAGACCGACCGCGGCGGCCTGACCCACCTCCTGCTCTACGCCGCCGTCTCCATCCCGGTCTTCTACGCCGTCGGCCTCTTCTACACGCCCGGCTCGCACCTGGCGGTGGCCGACTACTGGCGCTGGTGGGTGGTGCACCTCTGGGTGGAGAACTTCTTCGAGGTCTTCGCCACGGTGGCCATCGCCTTCGTGCTCACCCGCATCAACGCCATCGGCGAGAAGGCCGCGCTGCGCGCCACCTACTTCGCCATCACCCTGTACCTCGGCGCCGGCATCATCGGCACCTTCCACCACCTCTACTTCACCGGCTCGCCGCTCTTCATCACCGCGCTGGGCGCCACCTTCTCGGCCCTCGAGGTGGTGCCGCTCACGCTCCTCGGCTTCGAGGTCTACGAGCACCTCAAGCTGGCCCGCTCCGGCCCCAACGCCGCCCCCTGGCGCTGGCCGCTCTACTTCTTCGTGGCGGTGGCCTTCTGGAACATGCTGGGCGCCGGCGTCTTCGGCTTCCTCATCAACCCGCCCATCGTGCTCTACTACTCCCAGGGCATCGACACGACGCCCATCCACAGCCACGGCGCGCTCTTCGGCGTCTACGGCTTCCTGGCCATCGCCCTCATGCTCTTCTCGATGCGCTCCATCGTGCGCCCCGAGGCCTGGAGCGACCGCCTCCTCAAGGTGGCCTTCTGGGGGCTCAACGCCGGCCTCTTCCTCATGATGTTCGCCTCGCTGCTGCCGGCCGGCCTGTACCAGCTCAACGAGTCGATCGCCAAGGGCATCTGGTGGGCCCGCAGCCCCGAGGTCACCCAGTCGGCCTTCATCCGCGCCGCCACCTGGGCCCGGGTGGTGCCGGACATCATCTTCGACGTGGGCGTGGCGGCCATCGTCGGCTTCGTCATCCGCGCCTGGGTGAAGGACGCCGCCATCCGCCGGGCCGAGCGCACGGGCGCCGGGGCGGAGGTCCGCAAGGCCGCCTAGGCCCGGACCTCGCCTCCCGGCCGGCGGGCGCCTCCCTCGCCCGCCGCGCCGGCCGCCGGCCCCGGGGCACCTTGCCCCGGGGCCGGTCTCGCCTTAAACGTGGGGGCATGACCGAAGCCGCCGCCAGGGCCGCCGCCAGGCCGGGACGCAACGACCCCTGCTGGTGCGGCAGCGGGCAGAAGTACAAGAAGTGCCACCTGGACACCGACGACCGGGGCTCCACCGCGCCGGTGGCCCGGGTGGCCCGGCCGGGCCTGCGTCCGGGGCGGGTCAGCCCGCGGCGGGCCGTCCCGCCGGAGATCGCCCGCCCGGACTACGCCGCCACCGGCCGGCCGTCCTCGCAGGGCAAGGACGTGAAGACCCCCGCGCAGCTGGAGCGCCTCCGCCGGGCCTGCCGCGCCGCGGCCCGGGTGCTGCGGGTCGGCGCCGAGGCGGTCCGGCCCGGCGTCACCACCGACGCCCTCGACGCCCTCTGCCACGAGGAGACGCTGCGCCTCGGCGGGTACCCGAGCCCGCTCAACTACCGGGGCTACCCCAAGTCGATCTGCACCTCGGTCAACGAGGTGATCTGCCACGGCATCCCGGACAGCCGGCCGCTGGAGGCCGGCGACATCGTCAACCTGGACATCACCGTCTTCCTCGACGGGATGCACGGCGACTGCTCGGCCACCTTCCTGGTGGGCCAGGTGGACGAGGGCGGCCAGCGGCTGGTGCGGACCGCCCGGGAGTGCCTGGAGCGGGGCATCGCCGCGGTGCGCCCCGGCCGGCCGGTCAGCGAGATCGGCCGGGCCATCGAGCCCCACGCCGCCGCCGCCGGCTACGGCGTGGTGCGGGCCTACTGCGGCCACGGCATCGGCGAGACCTTCCACACCTCGCTGCAGATCCCCCACCACTACGATCCCAAGGCCAAGCGGATCATGGAGCCGGGGATGACCTTCACCATCGAGCCCATGATCACCGAGGGCACCTGGCAGGACGCCCTCTGGGACGACGGGTGGACGGCGGTGACGGCCGACGGGAAGCGGTCGGCGCAGTTCGAGCACACCATCGTGGTGACGCCCGAGGGGGCCGAGATCCTCACCGTGGAGTAGGCGCGCGGCGGGTGGCCGCGAACCCACCCGCTGGGACCGTTGCCAGCGCCCCGGCCCTCGACCACCATCCGCTCGAGTGGTGAACGACGCCGGCGTGCCGCTGGGGCCCGATGCCCTGCTCGAGGGGCTGTTCCGCCACAGCGCGGACGGCGTCCTGATCGGCCGCCCCGACGGCGCCCTGATCCGCGCCAACCCCGCCGCCTGCCAGATGCTGGGGCGCAGCGAGGCGGAGATCCTCCGCCTGGGCCGGGGCGAGCTGGTGGTGGACGACCCGGAGCTGCGGGCCATGCTGCAGGCCCGCCTGGCGCAGGGCGTGGCGGCGGGGCGGATCCTCTTCCGCCGCGCCGACGGCAGCCCCTTCCCGGTGGAGGTGACCTCGGCGCTCATCCCGGTGGCCGGGGGCGAGACCCACACCTGCACCATCTTCCGCGACGTCACGGAGCGCGAGCGCGCCGAGCGGGCGGCGGCCGAGAGCGCGGCGCTGCTCCGCGCCGTGCTCGACACCATCCCCGATCCCATCTTCCTCAAGGATCGCGAGAGCCGCTTCCGCTTCGCCAACCAGGCGGTGCTGGACCTCCTGGGGAAGCCGCGGGAGCAGGTGCTGGGCGCCGACGACCTCCAGATCTACGGCGACCCCGCCGTGGCGGGGCCGCTCATGGAGAACGACCGCCGCGTCATGGCCGGCGGCCGCACCGAGATCGTCGAGGAGGTCGTCGGCACGCCGGCCGGGTCCCGCGAGTTCCTCTCCGCCAAGACCCCGTTCCGGGACGCGAGCGGCCAGGTGGTGGGCCTGCTCGGGTACGCCCAGGCGCTCGAGCCTCGGCGACGGGCCGAGGAGCTGACGGCGCTCCAGGCCGCCATCGCCAACCTCCCCATCGGCGTGGTGATCGTGGAGCTGCCGGCCGACGGGCGGACGCGTCTGGTGGCCTACAACCAGGCCTACGAGGGCATCGTGCGAGCCCCCCCGGACGCCGGCACGCCCTTCGACCGGCTCGACTACCGGATCTTCCTGCCCGACCGCGCTGCCCCGCTCCCGCCCGAGGCGTGGCCCGGGCCGCGGGCGGCGCGCACCGGCGCCGCCGTCCGCGACGAGGAGCTGCACCTGCGCCGCGCCGACGGCAGCTGGCGCATCCTCTCGGCGAGCGCCGCGCCGGTGAGGGGCGGCGCCGGGCCGGTGCGCCGCGCCATCGCCGTGCTGCTGGACGTCACCGAGGCCCGCGCCGCCCGCACCCACGCCGAGGATCAGGCGGCCCAGCTCAGGGTGGCGGTGGAGGTGGCGGGGCTCGGCCTCTGGCGCTACGAGCTGGCCTCCGGCGCGGTCACCTCCTCCGAGGCGGCGCGGCGCATGGCCGGCTTCCGCCCCGGTGAGCCGGCCGACCGGCGAGAGCTCTGGCGGGCGCGGATCCACCCGGAGGACCGGGAGCGGGTCTACCTGGCCACCGAGGCGCTCCTCCGGCGCGCCGGGGCGGGGGTCCCCAGCGAGGGGGCCTGGCGCCTCCGCTACGTCCACGGCGATGGGACCACCTGCTGGGTGGACATGCACCTCCGCGTCCTGCCCGACGAGGCGGGGCGGCCGGGGGTCCTCTACGGCGCCCTGCGCGACGCCACCGCCGAGGTGCAGGAGCAGGAGCAGCTGCGCGCCCTGACGGCGCGGCTCCACACCGTCCGCGAGGAGGAGAACGCCCGGGTGGCCCGCGATCTCCACGACGACCTGGGCCAGGCCCTCACGGCGCTGCAGATGGAGCTGCGGGCCATCGACGAGCAGGTGGGCCGCCTGGGGCCGCCCGAGGCGGCCGGCCCCATCATCGACCGGGTGGTCTCGGCCACCGACCTGGCCAGCGGCACGCTCCGCACGGTGCAGCGCATCTCGCAGGAGATCCACCCCGAGGTGCTGGGGCGGCTCGGCCTGGAGGCGGCGCTGCGCCAGGAGCTGCGCCGCTTCGCCGAGCGGACCGGCCTGGCGGTCTGCCTCTCGCTGGCGCCGGTGGCGCTCCCCGAGGCCTCGGCGCGGGCGCTCTTCCGCATCGCCCAGGAGGCGCTCACCAACGTGGCCCGGCACGCCGGGGCCCGCCGCGTCGAGCTGCGGCTGGCGGTGGAGGGCGGGGCGGCCACGCTGGAGGTGCTGGACGACGGGCGTGGCCTGCCGCCCGGCGGGGCCGGGACGGCGCACCTGGGGCTGCTCGGCATGCGCGAGCGGGCCCGCAGCGTCGGCGGCGAGGTGGCGGTGGGGCCGCGGGAGGGCGGGGGCACGGCGGTGCGCGCCACGGTGCCGCTGCCGCCCGGGCCCTGACCGGCCTCAGGCCGCGGGCACCGCGCCGGCCGGGCCGCCGGGGCCCGGGAGCGGCTCGGCCAGCGGCACCTCCACGATGGCCCGGGTGCCCCGCCCGGGCGCGCTCTCCAGCCGGAGGTCGCCGCGCATGCTGTGGACCAGGCCGCGCGCCACCGCCAGGCCCAGGCCGCGCCCGGTGCCGAAGGGGCGGGTGGAGAAGTAGGGATCGAAGGCGCGCCGCAGGGTCTCCTCGCTCATCCCCACGCCGTCGTCCTCCACCACGATGCGCGCCCGCCCCAGCGAGGCCGCGGCCCGCACCGCGATGGCGCCGGGGCGCCCGGGCCGGACGGCGCGGGCGGCGTTGTCGAGGAGCTGCTCCAGCACCCGCGCCAGCAGGTCGAGCTGCGCCACCGCGGCGAGGTCGGGGGCGATCTCCACCTCGATCCGGTGCCCCTCCAGGAGGCGGCCCGAGCCGGCGCGGGCCCGGGCCACCGCCTCGGCCACCGGGACGCGGGCGCCGGCCGCCACCGGCGCGGCGGCGAAGCGGCTGGCGTCGAGGAGCTGGCGGGTCACCAGCGCGATCTGGTCCACCGCCTCACGCGACTCCGCCAGGCACTCCAGCGCGTCGGCCGGCGGCGACGCCCCGCCCTGCAGGGCGTCCTCCAGGTAGCGCAGGTTGGCGGAGAGGACGGCGGCCGGGTTGGCCACCTCGTGGGAGACGCCGGCCGAGAACTGTCCCAGCGAGGCCAGCTTCTCGGCGCGCAGCAGGGCGGCCTGGCTCTCCGTCAGCTCCACCGTGCGGGCGGCGATCTCCTGCTCCAGGTGCCGGCGCAGCTCCGCCAGGCCGCGGGACTCGTCCACCACCCGGCTGGAGAGGACGTAGGTGACCGCGGCCACCGGGGCCAGGAAGCCCAGGTCGAGGAGGTAGAGCCCGTGGAACACGCCCGCCGCCAGCAGGATGTCGTTGACCACCATGGCGAAGAGCACCCCCATGGCGGTGAAGTGGATGCCGGCGAAGGGGACGCCGCGCCACCACGCCCGGGCGAAGCGGGCGGTGATGGCCAGGAAGAGGAGCAGCACCACGATCAGCGCGGCGGCGCCGGCGGCGTCCGGCTCGGCGTCCCGGTAGATGGCGTCGAAGAGGGGCACCGGCCGATGGGTGACCCGGCCGGTGTAGCCGACGCCCGGCACCAGGATGAGGGCGCCGACGACCAGGGCGACGCCGGTGGCCCAGCGGTCCCAGCCGCGGGGCCGGCCCAGGAAGGTGGCCGCGTAGCGCAGCCAGGCGGCGGCGTGGAGCGCGCCCAGGCAGACCTGGACCTTGTTGGCCCAGACGACCGCCGCCGCCGAGGCGGTGGCCGAGGTGGTGGAGACGTTGAGGGCCGTGAAGGCCGCGCCGGTGGCCGCCACCGCCGCGAACCAGCCCTGGTCGCGCAGCCCCGGCGCCAGCCGGAAGCGCCACGCCAGGAGGGCGATGTAGGCCCCCAGCGTGGCGGACATGAGGGCGACGAGGGCGGCGACGGTCACCGCGTGATTCTACCCCAGGTACGAGCCGGCCCCGCCAGCGGCGTGCGCGGGCGGGGCCGGGGTGCGGCGGCGTGGCCGGACGGTCAGGCCGGCAGCGTCTCGGTCGGCTTGGCGGCCGGGGCCGGGGGCGGGGCGGCGCGGTCGCCGGCCTGGCGCACCGGGCTCGGGGTGGGCATGCGCGGGCGCAGGTCCTCCACCGTCACGCCCAGGCCGATGCCGCCCTGCTCCAGCCACTCGTGCTCGCCGGCCAGCACGGCGCGCCCCATCTTGTAGCGGGCGGCGTCGTCGTTGGACCAGAGGGCCTTGAAGATCCCGTTCACCTTGCGGCGGGTGGTGGCGCAGAAGTGGTCGGCCAGCTCGCCGGCGCGCGCCGCCTCGGGGCGCCCGGCCTTGCGCATGGCCTCGGCGCGGGAGCAGGCCGCCGCCATGGCGAAGAGCTCGTTGGCCACGTCGACGCAGCGGAAGAGGAAGGACTGCTTCTTCTCCAGCTTGGGGCCGAAGACCACCATCCCGTGGAAGACCTGCCGCGCCAGCTTGCGGGAGGCGCGCTCCACGAAGCGGAGGTGGCCGGCCAGGTCGCCGAACTCGCCGTAGCGCGGGGCGAAGAGGCCGCGCAGCCACAGGCCGGGGTACCAGCCGGCGTAGAAGGCGGCGATCTTCGGCAGGGCCGCCAGCTTCTCGCCCACCGACTTCTTCGGGTCGATGATCGACCCGGCCACCTTGAGGTGCGTGTCCACCGCCTCGCGGGCCATGAAGAGGTGCATGATCTCCGAGGAGCCCTCGAAGATCAGGTTGATGCGCGTGTCGCGCATCCAGCGCTCCACGCTCACCGGGGCCTCGCCGCGGGCCTCCAGCGAGCGCTCCTTCTCGTAGCCGCGCCCGCCGCGGATCTGCATGGCCTCGTCGAGGAGCCGCCAGCACTGCACGGTGTTCCACTCCTTGGCGGCGGCCGCCTCCAGGCGGATGTCGTAGCCCTTCTTCTCGGCCAGGGTGTTGGCGAGGTCGCTGATGGCCTCCATGGCGAAGATGGTGCCGGCCATGTCGGCGAGCTTCACGCCGATGACCTCGTGCTTGCCGACCTCCTGGCCCCACTGGCTGCGGGCCGCCGACCACTTGCGCGACAGCTCCAGGGCGTTCTTGGAGCCGCCCACCACGGCGGCCGGGATGGAGAGGCGGCCGGTGTTGAGGGTGGTGAGGGCGATCTTGAGGCCGCGCCCCTCCTTGCCGATGAGGTTCTCCTTGGGGATCTTCACGTTGGTGAACTGCAGGGCCGCGTTGGCCAGGGCGCGCAGGCCCATGAAGCGGCAGCGGTGGGCCACCTCCACGCCGGGCCAGGCCGTCTCCACCACGAAGGCGCTGATGGCGTTGGTCTTGGGGTCCTTGGCCATCACCACCAGCAGCTCGGCGATGGTGCCGTTGGTGCACCAGAGCTTCGAGCCGTTGAGGACGTAGTGGCTGCCGTCGGCGGAGAGCTCCACCGTGGTGGCGAGGCGGGCCGGGTCGGAGCCGACCACCGTCTCGGTGAGGGCGAAGGCGCTGATGGCCCCCTTGGCGATGCGCGGCAGGTACTTCTTCTTCAGCTCGTCGGAGCCGAAGATCTTGAGGGGCTGCGGCACGCCGATGGACTGGTGGGCCGAGAGGAGCGCCGTGAGGTTGGCGTCGTAGGAGCCCAGCAGGTGCATCACCTTGCCGTACTCCATCTGGTTCATGCCCAGGCCGCCGTACTCCACCGGCACCTTCATGCCGAAGGCGCCCATGGCCTTGAGCCGCTCCAGCACGCGGGGCGGGTACTCGCCGGTCTCGTCGATCTCGACCGGGTCCACCTCCTCGCGGAGGAACTTCTCGAACTGGGCGTAGAAGGCCTTGAAGGCCGGCCGCTCCAGGTCAGGGGCGGGGTAGGGGTGGATCAGCCCCATCTTGAGCTTGCCGAGGAAGATGTCGCGCAGGAAGCCTGCCCCGGCCCACTCCTCTTCGCGGGCCGCCTCGGCGACCTCTCGGGACACCGCGATCTCGTCGACCTTCCGGTTTTCTGCGGTCATGTGCACTCCTTGCGGAGGTGAGGGTGAAAACCTTGCGTTCGGAGCCCATCCGGCCCGACTGATTTGTCAATCAATGTAGCCCACTGACGCATTGCGCCGCATCCCCTAGCCCCATCAGGGTCTATCATCCACCCCAAAGGAGTCATCGCATGATCGCAGCCAAGGTCCAGGACGCCCTCAACCGCCACATCACCGCCGAGCTCTTCTCGTCGAACCTCTACCTGGCGATGAGCGGGTGGTGCGAGGCCAACGCCTACAAGGGGTTCGCCCGCTGGCTGCGGGTCCAGGCCGAGGAGGAGCGGGCCCACTCGCTGAAGCTCCTCGACTTCGTCCTGGCGCGCGGCGGCAAGGCCAAGGTCGGCGCGGTCCCGGCCCCGGAGGGGAGCTGGAAGAGCCCCCTCGACGTCTTCCGGGCCGTGCAGGCCCACGAGCGGGGGGTGAGCGAGGCCATCGACACCCTCCACGCCGTGGCGGTGGCCCAGAAGGACACCGCGACCCAGGTCTTCCTGCAGTGGTTCGTCTCGGAGCAGGTCGAGGAGGAGGCCACGGCGGCCGAGATCGTGGATAAGCTGGCGCTCATCGGCGACAAGCCGGCCACCATCCTCTACCTCGACAAGGAGTACGGGAAGCGCGGCAAGGCCACCTGAGGGCCGCGCGCCCGCGGACGCCCATGACCGACCCCGCCGCGGACCGCGCCTTCCGGCTCGGCCCCGAAGTCCGCCCCGTCCACTACGACGCCTTCCTCTCGGTCGACCTCGCCGGCCGCGCCTTCCGCGGCGAGCTGACGCTCGAGCTCTCGCTGGAGCGGGCCGCCGACGCCCTCACGCTCCACGCCGCCGGGCTGGCCCTCGCCCGGGCGTCGCTGGCGGCCGGCGGCCGGACCCTCGAGGCCCGCGTCGAGCCCTTCGAGGCGAGCGAGACGGTGGTGCTGCGGCTCCCGGCGCCGGCCGGGCCGGGGCCGGCCACGCTCACCCTCGCCTGGACCGGCGCCTTCTGCGACGGGCTGCGCGGCCTCTACCTGGCCGGGCCGGAGCTCTGCGCCACGCAGTTCGAGGCGGCCGACGCGCGGCGGGTCTTCCCCTGCCTCGACGAGCCCGGCTTCAAGGCCACCTGGCGCCTCGCGGTGGAGGCGGCCCACGGGCTGGAGATCCTCTCCAACGCCGTGGTGGAGTCGGTGGAGGAGCGCGCCGCCACGCGGGTGGTGCGCTTCGCCCGCACGCCGCCGCTCCCCACCTACCTGGTGGCGCTGGCGGTGGGGAAGGTGGCCGGCGGGCCGGTGGGCGAGGCGCGCGGCGTGCCGGTGCGCACCTGGGCGGTCCCCGGGAAGGTGGGGCTCTCGGCCTTCGGGCAGCAGGTGGCGCTGGAGGTGCTGCCGCGGCTGGAGGACTACTTCGGCCTGCCCTACGCCTTCGGCAAGCTCGACCAGCTCGGCCTGCCCGACTTCGAGGCCGGCGCCATGGAGAACGCCGGCCTGGTCACCTACCGCGAGGTGGCCCTGCTCCTCGACCCGGCCACCGCCTCGCTGGCCCAGCGCAAGCGGGTGGCCGAGGTGGTGACCCACGAGCTGGCCCACCAGTGGTTCGGGAACCTGGTGACCATGAGGTGGTGGGACGACCTCTGGCTCAACGAGGCCTTCGCCACCTGGATGGCCTACGTCATCGTCGACCAGTGGCGCCCCGACTGGCGGGTCTGGCTGGAGTTCGACCAGGGCAAGGCGGCCGCCATGGCCCTCGACGCCCTGCGCTCCACCCACCCCATCCGCGCCGAGGTGCGGACGGTGCAGGAGGCCACCGAGGCCTTCGACCTCATCACCTACGAGAAGGGCGGGGCGGTGCTCCGCATGATCGAGGGGTTCCTCGGGGCGGAGCGGTTCCGCGACGGCATCCGCCGCTACATGCGCCGCCACGCCCGCGGCAACGCGGTGGCCGACGACCTCTGGCAGGCGCTGGGCGAGGCCTCGGGGCAGCCGGTGCTGGCGCTGGCCCAGGCCTGGATCGGCCGGCCCGGCTTCCCGCTGGTGCGGGCCGAGGCGGCCGGCGCGCGGCTGCGCCTCTCGCAGCGCCGCTTCTTCTCGCGCCCCGGCGACGCCGATCCGGAGGCCCGCTGGCCGGTGCCGGTGGTGCTGCGGTACCGGGCCCGCGGCGCGGTCCACGAGCAGCGGGTGCTCCTCGAGGGGGCTAGCGCCGAGGTGGACCTGGCCGGCCCGCCCGACTGGCTGGTGGCCAACGTCGGCGCCACCGGGGTCTACCGGGTGGCCCCCGACGCCGCCCTGCTGGGCGCCCTGACGCGCCACCTCGGCGACCTCACCCCGGCCGAGCGGGTGGCGCTCCTCTCCGACGAGTGGGCGCTGGTCCGCTGCGGCGAGCGGCCGGTGGAGGCCTGGATGGAGCTGGCGGCGGCCCTGGGCGACGAGGAGGACCACGCGGTCCTCGACGAGCTGGTGGCGCGCCTCTCCGCCATGGAGCACCGGCTGGTGGCCGACGAGGACCGGCCGGCCTTCGCCGCCTTCGTGCGGCTGCTCCTCGGCCCGGCCATGGCCCGGGCGGGCTGGGCCGCGGCGGCGGGGGAGGGGGACGAGCCCCGCCTCACCCGCGCCGCGCTGGTGCGGGCGGTGGGCCTGGTGGCCCGCGACCCGGCGCTGGCGGCGGAGGGGGCGGCGCGGCTCGACCGCTTCACCGCCGGCGAGCGCGAGGCCCTGGAGCCCAACCTGCAGGACGCCGCGGTGGCCATGGCGGCGCGGGGCGGCGACGCGGCCCGCTTCGAGGCCTTCCGCGCCCTCCACGCCCGCGAGGTCGAGCCGGCCTTCAAGCGGCGCTGGCTGCTGGCGCTGGCGGCCTTCGAGGACCCGGCGCTGGCGGCGCGGGCCATCGACCTGGCCTTCGCCCCCGACGGCGTGCCGCTGCAGGACTGGGCCAGCTTCGCCGCCGGACTGCTCTCCAACCGCACGGCCCGCCAGCCGTTCTGGGACCGGCTGCGGGCCGACTGGCCCGCGGTGGCGGCCCGCCTCGCCAACGCCCCCATGCTGCTGCGGCGGGTGGTGGAGGCGGTCGGCTCGCTGCCGCTCCCGGAGCACCTCGACCAGGCCCGGGCCTTCTTCCAGGCCCACCCGGTGGAGGCGGCGCGCCAGGCGGTGGACCAGACGCTGGAGCGGCTCGGCGAGGAGGTGGCGCTGCGGGCGCGGTGCGGCCCGGCCATCGGGCGCTGGCTCTCGGGCGGCGAGGCGCCGAAGCGGTAGGATGCCGGCCCCGTGACCGACACCGCGCCCCGCCGCTTCACGCCCGCCTGGTACTTCCTCCTCCTCGACTTCCCCTACGCGGCCACGGTGGGGCTGGTGTCCATCGCCACGCCCTTCTGGCTGGAGCGGGCCCACGTGCCCATCGACCGGATGGCGCTGGTGGAGGCCACCGCCTTCGGGCCGCTGGCCTTCAAGATCCTCTGGGTGCCGCTCCTCGACCTGGGCTCGTACCGGCGCTGGTGGTACCTCGGCTGCACGGCGCTGGTGGCCGGGCTGCTGGTGGCGGTGACGCAGGTCGGCGACCCGGCCAGCCACCTCGGCCTCTACACCACGCTCCTCACCGCCATGGTGGCGGCGGCCACCACCCAGCACGCGGCGCTCAACGCCCTGATGGCCCTCACCCCGCGCCCCGAGGACAAGGGGAAGGTGGGCGGGTACGCCATGGCCTGCAACGTGGGCGGCACCGGGCTCTTCGGCTTCGCCGCCATCCAGCTCGGCGAGCGGGTCTCGCGCCCGGCGGTGGGGCTCGTCCTGGCCGGCTGCGCCCTGCTGGGCGCCGGGCTGGCGCTCCGCATCGTGGAGCCGCGCACGGTGGACGAGGCGGTGGCCCGGGCCGGCTCGCTGGGCCGCGCGCTGGCGCTGCACCTCGGGGCGATGCTCAAGGACCTCTGGCGCACCATCACCAGCCGGGCCGGCTTCACCGGCCTCCTCATCTGCCTGGCGCCGGTCGGCTGCCAGGCCATGTCCAACCTCTTCTCCGGCCTGGGGACGCAGTACGGCGCCGACGCCGACCTGGTGGCCTGGACCAACGGCGTGGGCGGCGGCGTGGCCTCGGCCATCGGCTCGGTGCTGGGCGGCTGGCTGGCCGACCGGATGAACCGGCGGGTGGCCTACGCCCTCTCGGGCGGCCTCACCGCCATCGCGGCGGTGGCCATGGCCCTGGCCCCCATGACGCCCTGGACCTACGCCTGGGGCGTGGTCACCTACCTCTTCGCCGGCGGCATCGCCTTCGCCACCTGGGCCGGCATGGTGCTGGAGATGGTCGGCCCCACCTCGGCGGCGGCCACCAAGTACGCGCTCTTCAACGCCGCGGCCAACTTCGCCATCAACCGGGTCACCGAGGTGAACGGCTGGGGCGGCGCCCAGGCCGAGGCCCGCCTCCGGCTGCCCACCGCGGTGGGGGCGCTCTACACCGACGCCGCCCTCACGGTGGTCGGGGTGGCCTTCCTCACGGCCATGGTGCTCTGGATGCGCCGCCGCCCCGCGTGACCGCCCTCGTCCTCCACGAGCGCAAGGTCGGCAAGTACGGCCTGGTGGTGCTCCTCGGCGCGGTGGAGGCCGACCCGCGCAGCCGCGACCTCCCGGCCAGCCTGGCCCGCGGGCTCCCGGCGGCCGTCGCCGCGACCCGCGCCGCGCTGGCGGCCGGGCGCCGGCCGGTGGTGGGCTGGTCCTTCATGACCGCCTCCCTCGGCGAGGTGACGGCGGAGCTGGCCGCCTTCCGCGCGGCGGTGAACGACCCCAGCGTCCTCCACGTGGCGGGCGGCCCGCACCCGAGCGCCGATCCGGCCGGGACCCTGGCCGCCGGGTTCGACCTCGCGGCCCGCGGCGAGGGGGAGGGGACGCTGCCGGCGCTGCTGGCGGCGGTGCGGGACGGGGCGGACCCGCGCCAGGTGCCGGGCCTGGCCTGGCTGGAGGGGGGCGCGCTCCGCACCAGCGGGCGGGCCGAGCCGGTGGACCTCGACGCCGCGCCGCCCTGGGCCCCGCGGGCCGGCCGGGTCGGCCCCCTGGAGCTGACGCGCGGCTGCGTCTGGGCCTGCCGCTTCTGCCACACGCCGTACCTCTTCAAGGCGCGCTGGCGCCACCGCTCGCTCCCGGCGGTCCGCGAGGCCATCCGCTTCCTGGCGGCGCTGGAGGCCTGGGACGTCCGCTTCGTCACGCCGAGCGCGCTCTCCTGGGGCTCGCCGGGCGAGGGGGTGGACCTCGACGCGGTGGAGGCGCTCCTGGCCACCGCGCGGGAGGAGATCGGGCCGCGCGGGCGGGTCTTCTTCGGCACCTTCCCCTCCGAGCTGCGCCCCGAGCACGTCTCGGCGCGGGCCCTCGGCCTCATCGCGCGGTACTGCGACAACCGCGGCGTCATCCTGGGGGGCCAGTCCGGCTCCGACCGGATGCTGGAGCGGATGGGGCGGGGCCACGACGCCGCCAGCGTGGAGCGGGCGGCGCGGCTGGCCCTCGAGGCCGGCCTCGAGCCGTCGGTGGACCTCATCGTCGGCTTCCCGGAGGAGGACGAGGCCGACCGGGCCGCCACCCGGGCGCTGGCGGAGCGGCTGGTGGCGATGGGGGCCAGGGTCCACGCCCACACCTTCATGCCGCTGCCCGGGACGCCGTGGGCGGACGCACCGCAAGCGAAGATTGACGCCGCGACGCGGATCCTCCTGGAGCGGCTGGCCTCCAAGGGCGGGGCCTACGGGAGTTGGAAGCGCCAGGAAAGGCTCGTTGGCACCCAAAAATGAGCGGGGTCAATTGATCCCGATCAACGGGGTGGGACCCCCTGGGAGGTACCGTCTCGACGCTGTCCCGCAGGTCGTCCCACCGCCCCACGCCAAGCCGAATCCGAAGGAGCCGACACGTGAGACCGAGGATCGCCGTCCTCGCGTCGCTGGGAGTCCTCGCCTGCATGGCGAGCCCGGCGCGCGCCAACGAGCCCGCGGCCAAGCCCGCCCCGGCGGCCAAGAAGGCCCCGGAGAAGCAGGTCTCGGCCAACTCCCCGCCGTTCAGCGACGGCATCTTCCCCTGCTCGGGCTGCCACGACCCGAAGTCCAAGGTGGACACCACCCACCGCCGGCTCCAGTTCCACGACGAGCAGCAGGACGTCCTCAAGCACGGCGACGAGCGCTGGTGCCTCGACTGCCACGACGCCCAGAACCGCGACCAGCTCCGCTCCGCGGCCGGGCAGCCCATCCCCTTCACCGAGTCCTACCGGCTCTGCGGCCAGTGCCACGGCGACAAGTACCGCGACTGGAAGGTCGGGGTGCACGGCAAGCGGGTGGGGAAGTGGGACGGCGACAAGACCTACTTCCTCTGCGTGAACTGCCACAACCCCCACACCCCGAAGTGGAAGGGCGTGAGCGACAAGGTGGTCGACGGCAAGCGGATCGTCGCCCCTACCCTGGAGCTCCTCAAGCCCGAGCCCCGGCCGAGGCGGCCGGAGGAGATGCGCCAGTGAGCCAGAGCCAGCTGCCCGTCCTGCCGCCCAGCCACGACGAGATCGAGGACGCCGGGCGCCGCGCCTTCATGCGCGCCGCCGCCGCCACCGCCGCGGTGGCCGGCCTCTCCGGCTGCGCCAGCCTCGACGTGGACCTCGAGGACGTGCTCCGCAAGCACTTCAAGGAGCTCTCGCCCGAGGAGCTGAAGAAGGTCCTCGCCAAGGTCGAGAAGAAGAACAAGGCCAAGTGGGGCAAGGACACCACCGTCAAGGCCACCGGCCCGCGCGATGGCGTCGAGTTCGGCTACGGCCTCGACATCTCCCGCTGCGTCGGCTGCCGGCGCTGCGTCTACGCCTGCGTCAAGGAGAACAACCAGTCGCGGGAGAAGCCGCAGATCCACTGGATCACCGTGCTCCAGATGGACAAGGACAAGGGCGTCGACCTGGCCCACGCCGACGCCTTCTACGACGCCGCCACCGTGCCGCAGCCCGGCAAGTTCTACTTCCCGGTGCAGTGCCAGCAGTGCCGCAACCCGCCCTGCGTCAAGGCCTGCCCGACCCAGGCCACCTGGAAGGAGAAGGACGGCATCGTCGTCATCGACTACGACTGGTGCATCGGCTGCCGCTGCTGCATGTCGGCCTGCCCGTACGGCGCCCGGCACTTCAACTACGCCACGCCCAACATCCCGGCCGAGGAGCTCAACCCCGACCAGCACTACCTGGGGAACCGGCCGCGGCCCAAGGGCATCGTGGAGAAGTGCACCTTCTGCATCCAGCGGTCGCGCGAGGGGCGCTACACCGCCTGCGTCGAGGTCTGTCCGGTGGGGGCCCGGAAGTTCGGCAACCTCCTCGACCCGGAGAGCGAGATCCGCAAGGTGATGGAGACGAAGCGCGTCTTCATCTTCAAGGAGGACCTCGCCACGCACCCGCAGTTCTACTACTTCTACGCGACCTAGCGAGGCCACGAAGATGACCGGCATCCTCCTGTTCCTCAAGGGCTGCGGCCGCCAGCTCGCCACCGGGCGCAAGTCCTACTTCGCCTGGGTGGGCGTGCTGCTGGTGGCCATCGCCATCGGCGTGACGGCCTACGTCAACCAGTTCCAGCAGGGCCTGATCGTCACCAACATCCGCGACGAGGTGAGCTGGGCCTTCTACATCGGCAACTTCACCTTCCTGGTGGGCGTGGCCGCGGCCGCCGTGCTCCTCGTCATCCCCGCGTACATCTACCACTGGGGGCCCATCAAGGAGGTGGTGCTCATCGGCGAGCTGCTGGCCATCTCGGCCCTCGCCATGTGCCTGCTCTTCATCCAGGTGGACATGGGCCGGCCCGACCGGATGATGCACATCATGCCGCTGCTGGGCACGCCCAACTGGCCGCGCTCCATGCTCACCTGGGACGCGCTGGTGCTCAACGTCTACCTGATCCTCAACCTGGTGGTGGTGGGGCTGATCCTCTTCAACGCCTACGCCGGCAAGGAGCCGCCCAAGAAGGTCCTCTGGCCGCTGGTGCTCCTCTCCATCCCGGTGTCGATCTCGACGCACACCGTGACCGCCTTCCTCTACAACGGCATGGCGGCCCGCCCGTACTGGAACGCCTCCATCCTGGCCCCCCGCTTCATCGCCTCGGCCCTCTGCTCCGGCCCGGCGGTGATGCTGGTGCTCTTCCAGATCCTGCGGAAGACGGCCAAGATCCCCATCAAGGACGAGGCCATCCGCAAGGTGGCCGAGCTCATGGCCTACGCCATGTTCTTCAACCTGTTCCTGCTGGGCGCCGAGGTCTTCAAGGAGTTCTACTCGGCCACCGAGGAGCTCCGGTACACCCAGTACTTCTGGTTCGGCCTGGGCGAGCACAAGACGCTGGTGCCCTACGCCTGGGGCTCGCTCTTCGCCTCCCTGGCGGCCTTCGTCATCTTCATCATCCCGAAGCTGCGCGAGAGCTGGACCTGGCTGAACGTCGGCTGCTTCCTGATCTTCGCCGGCGCCTACATCGAGAAGGGCATGGGGCTGGTGATCCCCGGCATGACCCCCTCGACCCTGGGCCAGATCTACCCGTACACGCCGACCGGCACCGAGTGGGCCATCGCCGTGGGCATCTTCGGCGTGGGCGGCCTGGTGCTGACCATCCTGGTGAAGGTCTCCATCCCCATCCTGGTGGGCACCTTCAAGGAGCCGGCCGGGCACTAGCCCGGCCGACGCACCCCGGACGGCCGTCGCGCCGCCCGCGGAGGGGGACCTGGGACGGCCGCCGGCCTCGCGCTGGCGGCCGTTCCTCGTTCCGGCGAACCCTCCGCGGCGACCGCGGCTCAAGCCAGGTGCGGAGTCCGGACCGGTATACCCGTCTGGGAGGGCCCGACCGGGCTCCACATTCGTTGAAGAACGGAGTACCCATCCGCGTCCGTCCTGCGTGACCCCGGCGGCCTGTCGCCGGACCCGCCCGATTCCCCCACACAAGGAGCAGCCCGTGAAGCGCTTCGCCCTCGTCCTCGCCGCCGCCTCGCTCTTCGCCACCGCCGCCCAGGCCGCCGACGCCAAGGCGACCTTCGCCGCCAAGTGCACCGTCTGCCACGGCGCCGACGGCAAGGGCACCAGCCCCATGGCCAAGAAGCTCGGCGTGAAGGACCTCACCGCCACCAAGCTCTCCGCCGCCGAGATCGAGACCATGATCCTCAAGGGCAAGGGCAAGATGACCGGCTTCGAGGGCAAGCTCTCCGCCGAGGAGGTCAAGGCGGTGGCCGGCTTCGTGAAGGGCGGCCTGAAGTAGCCTCCCCGCCGATCCCGACGCGTGCGGCCGGTCCTCGTGAGGGGGCCGGCCGTTCGTGCTATGGGGCCCCGCCGTGACGCCGACCGCCCCGCCCACCGCCCCCGCGCCCGCGCGCGCCCGCCTGGTGGCCCTCGACGCGGCCCGCGCCCTCGGGGTGGTGGCCATGGTGGCCGGCCACACCCTCGACGCGCTCCTCTCGCCGGCGGCCCGCATCCACCCGGCGGTGGTGGCCTACTGGAAGCTCCGGGGGCTCACCGCGCCGCTCTTCCTGCTGGTCTCGGGCTGGGCCGTCACCGCCGCCATCCAGCGCGCCGCGGCGAGGGAGGGGGTCACCGGCGCGGCCATCGTGCGCCACCGGCTGCCGCGGGTGCTGCTGCTCCTCGTGGTTGGCACGGCGCTGCGCTGGCCCGGCTGGGCGGCCGCCGGCCTGGCCGCCGGCGACCCGGCCGCCTGGGGGCACCTCCTCGGCCTCGACGCCCTCCACGTCATCGGCGTCGCGCTCCTCGGCGCGGCGCTGGTCTACGCGCTGGGGCGCCCGCCGCGGGAGGAGCGGCTCCTCCTCGCCCTCCTCATCACCGCCGCCGTGGCCTTCGGCATGCGCGACCCCGGCCACCCGGCCTCGCTGCCGGGCCTGGCCTGGGAGCAACTCTGGGGCGGCACCTCGCCCTTCCCGCTGGTGCCCTGGGTGGCCTACTTCTTCGCCGGCTGCCTGGTGGGCCTCTCCGGCCAGGACGGCTCGCCGCGGGCCGCGGGGCGCATGGCCGCCCTGGGCGCCGCCCTCTGGGCCGCCACCTTCTGGCAAGGGGTCGGGACGGCGCTGCCGGGCGAGCCGCAACTCATCGCCTACCGGATCGGGATCATCCTGGTGGTGCTGGCGGCCCTCTCCCGCCTGCCGGCGTGGGTCGGGCCGCTGGCCTCGCCCCTGGGGCGCCACTCCCTCGCCATCTACGCCCTCCACGTGCCGGTGGTCTACGGCTGGTCCACCGTGCCCGGCCTGGCCTGGCGCGTCGGCCCGACCCTGGGCGTGGCGGCGGGGCTGGGCGTGGCCGGGCTGGTGCTGCTGGCGAGCGTCCTGGCGGCGCTGCTGCTGGGCCTGGTGCGGCGCGGCGCCCGGCGCGGCGTCGCGGCGGCGGCCGGGCTCCTTCAGCGCACCAGCGCCGCCAGGTAGTCGGCCGCCGCCCGCTCGCCCCAGAAGCCGGGGCGCAGCGGCGAGCCGTCCACGAAGGCGGTGTGGCCGCCGTGGGCCGTCACCGTGAGCGTGACCGCCGGGTTGCCCCGCGCCGCCGCCACCGGGTGCGAGGAGGACGGCACCATGGGGTCGTCGGCGGCCGAGAGCAGCAGCAGCGGACGCCGCACCCCGGCCACGAACGGGCCGGCGCTGGAGCGGGCGTAGTAGTCGTCGCGCGAGGTGAAGCCGTGCACCGCCGCCGTCACCAGCTCGTCGAACTCGGCGAAGGTGGTGGCGCGGGCCACCGCGGCCGGATCGTAGCGGCCGGGGTGCTGGCGCGCCTTGGCGAGGGCCTTGCGGCGCAGCCGCCGCATGAAGCGCTGCCGGTAGATCCACATGACGGCGCCCGGCCCGTCGAGCACCCGCCCGCTGGCGGCGAGGTCGAAGGGGACGGAGAGGGCGGCGCCGCCGCGCACCTCGTCGGGGAGCCGGTCGCCCCGCTCGCCCAGGTACTTCACCACCACGTTGCCGCCCAGGGAGAAGCCGGCCACCACCACCGGCCGCCCGGGCCGCTCGGCGGCGAGCCGCTCCACCACCAGGGCCAGGTCGCCGGTCTCGCCGGAGTGGTAGGTGCGCGGCAGCCGGTTGAGCTCGCGCCCACACGTTCGGAAGTTGAGGCAGGTGGCCGCCACGCCGCGGGCGTGGAGGGCGCGGGCCAGCCCGCGCACGTAGGGCGCCGAGGAGGAGCCCTCCAGCCCGTGGCAGATCACCGCCGCCGGCGCCCCGGGGGGCAGGCCGGTGGCCCGGTCCAGGTCGAGGAAGTCGCCGTCGGGGAGCTCCCAGCGCTCGCGGACCACCGGCGGGCCGGGGCGCGGCCGCCACAGGTTGGCGAAGATGGTCTGGGCGTCGGGGTGGGCCAGCAGCGGGGCGGGCGCGAAGTCGGTCATGGCGCGGCGAGGTGCGGGTTGCGGTGGGGCGGCCACATGCCCTTGAGGCGGAGCGTCTTCTCCAGGGCGGCCTCGTGGAGGGCGTCGAGGCGGGCCGCGGCGGCCGGCTCGCCCAGGGCGCGCAGCGCCGCCGCCACCGCCTCCAGCGTGGTCATCCCGCCCGGCACCGGCGAGACGCGGAGCCGGGCGGCGGCCGGGGCCCGGGCGGAGGCCGGCAGCGCCAGGCGGGGCAGGGGCTGCAGCGAGGGCAGGCGCTGCACCATGCGGCGGGCCTGGGCCCAGGTGGCGTCGGGCACCACGATGGTGCGCGGGGGCGGGTCGAGGCGCGCCGGGTGCGGGGAGGGGTAGAGCAGGGCGGCCGGGTCGGGGGCGAGGAGGGGGGCCAGCCCGGCCGGCTCCCCGGCGTCGGCGCCGCCGAGGGCGTAGTCCACCACCGCCGCCCCGGCCAGCGCCGCGGCCACCCAGCGGCCGCTGTTGGTCATGCGCGGGATCTCGCTGGCGTGGCGCAGGATGACGACGCGGAAGGGCACTTCCAGGGCCGGGATGGCCGGGCAGAGGCAGTCCGGGCCGGCCGGGAAGGCGCAGCGGGGACAGCGCCCCGGGGGCAGCACCGCCGTCTCGTTGCGGGGCCGGGGCGCGGACCGGCCCGGCGCCTTGGGCGGGCTCACACCCGGTACCGGCGGACCGCCGCGCCCATGCGCTGGGCCACGCCGGCCAGGGTGGCGGCGCCGCGCTCGATGGCCCGGGAGCCCTCGGCGGTCTCGTTGAGGGCGGTGGAGAGCTCGGAGACGGCCGCCACCATCTGCTCCACGCCGATGGTCTGCTGCCGCGTGTTGTTGGCGATCTGCCGGGCCGCCAGCGAGGACTCGCGGATCACCAGCGCCAGCCCCTCGATGGCCTCGCCGGCGCTGCGCGCCAGCCCCACCGCCGCGGTGGCGCGCTTGGTGCCCTCGTCGGTGACGGTGGCCGCCTCGCGGGCGCCCTGCTGGATCTCCGAGAGCAGGGTGCGCACCTGCACGGCGGCCTGGCGCGACTGCTCGGCCAGGTGGCGCATCTCCATGGCCACCACCGCGAAGCCGCGGCCGTGCTCGCCGGCCTTGGTGGCCTCGATGGTGGCGTTGAGGGCCAGCAGGTTGGACTGCTCGGCCAGCTCCTTCACGGTGGCGATGATCTCGCCCACCTGCTGCGTCCGATCGGCCAGGCCGGTCATCGAGGCGGCGATGCGCTTCACCTGGTCGCCCAGGGCGCCGGAGGCCCGCACCGCCTCCTCGACGACCCGCAGCCCCTCCTCGGAGAGCTCCTCCGAGCGACCGGTCATGGCGATCACCGAGTCGGCGTGGCGGGTGGCCTGCTTGGCGGTCTGGGCGATCTCGGCGGCGGTGGTGCTGGTCTGGGCGATGGCGGCGGCCTGCTGGGCCGCGGTGGTGGCGTGGCGGGACACCCCGCCGTGGATCTCCGCCGCCTCCCGCTCCAGCGTGGCGGCCGCCTCGCGGAGGTCGGCCAGGGTGGCGTGGAGGGCGTCCACCATGGCGGCGAAGGCCTCGGCGAGCCGCCCCACCTCGGCCGGGCCGCGCCGCGACACCGGGTGGGTCAGGTCGCCGGCCGCCACCACCGACGCCGCGCCGGCCAGCGTCTCCAGGGGCCGGGTGAGGGCGCGCATGAGGGCCCAGGCGCCGGCGCTGCAGGCCGCCACCACCAGCCCGCTCACCAGCGCCGCCCGGAGCACGTCCTCGCCGGACACGTCGGGGTGCATGGCCAGCAGCACCAGCCCCTGGATGGCGCAGGCCCCGCCGGTGCCCACCGCGGCGTACCAGGCGAGCCGGGTCCGCAGGCTGGCCCGGCCGCGGGCCTGGGTGGGCGCGGCGCCGGGCCGGCCGGCCAGGCCGCCCGCCGCCCGTGCCGCCTCCCGCACCGCCTCGGTTCGCGCCGCCGCCATGGCCGCCGGTTGTACCAAGCCCGGCCCGCCGGGGCTACCGCGGGCCGGGCCGCTCCGTGCTAGCGTCGTCCCACCGTGGCCGAGACGACCCCGCCGCGCCGCCTTTCGCTGGCGCGCCTGCCGACGCCCCTGGAGCCCTCGCCCCGGCTGGGCGCCGAGCTGGGGCTCGAGCTGCTCTGGAAGCGCGACGACCTGACCGGCCTCGAGCTCACCGGCAACAAGGTCCGCAAGCTGGAGTTCCTCCTCGCCGAGGCCGAGGCGCTGGGGGCCGACACGCTGGTGACCGCCGGCGGCGTGCAGTCCAACCACTGCCGGGCCACCGCCTTCGCCGCCGCCCGCCGCGGCCTGCGCTGCGTGGTGGTGCTGCGGGTGCCCGATCCGTCGCGACCGCCGCCGCTGGAGGGGAACGCGCTGCTGGACCGGCTGGCCGGCGCCGAGATCCGCTGGGTCTCGCCGGCCGAGTACCTGCGCCGCGGCGAGCTGCTCGACGAGCTGGCCGCCGGCCTGCAGGCGGCCGGCCGCCGGCCCTACGTCATCCCGGTGGGCGGCTCCAACGCGCTGGGGAGCTGGGGCTACGTGGAGGCCATGGCCGAGCTGCAGGCCCAGCTCCCGGAGGCCTGGCGGGGCCAGCCGGTGACGGTGGCGCTGGCCTGCGGCTCGGGCGGCACGGCGGCCGGGGTGGCCATGGGGCTGCGGCGCCTGGGGTGGAAGGAGGCCCGGCCGGTGGCCTTCGCCGTCTGCGACGACGCGGCCCACTTCCAGGCCGAGGTGGCCGCCATCTCGGCGGAGGCGGCGCGGCGCTGGCCGGGCCTGCTCCAGCCGGTGCAGCCCGGCGATCTGGAGATCGACGACCGCTTCATCGGCCCCGGCTACGGCCTCCCCACCGAGGCGGGGCTGGCGCTGCTCCGCCGGGTGGCCCGGACCGACGGCCTGCTCCTCGACCCGGTCTACACCGGCAAGGCGTTCCTGGGGCTGGCCGCCCGGGCCGCCGAGCTCGGGCCGCGGGTCGTCTTCCTCCACACCGGCGGCGCCTTCGGCCTCCTGCCCCTGGGGCCGCGGATCCTGGGCGAAGGGAGTGGCCCGGGCGGCACGCCGGGGCTATGAGAGATCGGACGGCCGGGACGGGCCGGCGCCACCACCGACACCAGGAGATCGCATGCCGAAGGCCAAGCAGCTGAGCGCGTGGGTCGAGGATCGTCCGGGGATGCTGGCCCAGGTGGCCGCCGCGCTCGGCGAGAAGGGCGTCAGCATCCGGGCCTTCATGGCCTCGGCCATGGACGGCCGCGGCTTCATCCGGCTGGTGGTGGACAAGCCGGCCCAGGCGGCCCGGGTGCTCAAGGCCCACGGCTGGAAGCTGACCGTGGACGAGGTGGTGGAGGTGACCACCGCCGACCGGCCGGGCGCCCTCGCGAAGGTGGCCGAGCGGCTGGGCCAGAAGGGCGTCAACATCCAGTACGCCTACGTCGGCCTGGCCGGCGCGGGCAAGAAGGTGAACTTCTACCTGGCGGTCCCGGACGTGAAGGCGGCGCTGGCGGCGCTGCGCTGAGCCGGGCCGCGGCGGAGGGGTCGTGGCGTCGGACAGGGTCGGGCTGGTCCTCACCGGAGGCGGGGCGCGCGCGGCCTACCAGGTCGGCGCGCTGCGGGCCGTGGCGGAGATCCTGCCGCGCGGGTCGTTCCCGTTCCAGGTGGTGGCCGGCATCTCGGCCGGCGCCATCAACGGCGTGGTGGTGGCCTGCGCCGCCCACGACCTGGCCCAGGGCGTCGAGGCGCTGCGCCAGACCTGGGCCGGCCTCACCCCCGACCGCGTCTTCCGCACCGGCGCCATCAAGCTGGCCTCCATCGGCTCGCGCTGGATCCGCGACCTCTCCGGCGGCGGCCTGCTGGGGGGCGGCAAGATCAACTACCTCCTCGACCCGGCCCCGCTCCGCGCCATGCTGGGCGAGCGGCTCCCCTTCGCCCGGCTGCGCCGCCACCTGCGCAGCGGCGCCCTCCGCGGCGTGGCCATCTCGGCCACCTCCTACCGGACCGGCGCCGGGGTGAGCTGGTACGAGGGGGCGGCCGACATCCAGCCCTGGAGCCGCTCGGCGCGCGGCGGCGAGCGGGCCCGCCTCACCCTGGACCACGTCATGGCCTCGGCGGCCATCCCGGTCTTCTTCCCGCCGGTGAAGGTGGGCGAGGAGTTCTTCGGCGACGGCTGCGTGCGCATGGTCTACCCCATGAGCCCGGCCATCCACCTGGGGGCGCAGCGCATCCTGGCGGTGAGCGTGCGCCACGGCCGCGACCTGCCGCGCCCGGTGGAGACCGAGGCCGGCGGCACGCCGGCCCTCTCGCAGATCGCCGGGGTGCTCCTCAACGCCGTCTTCCTCGACTCCCTCGACGTGGACCTGGAGCGGCTCGACCGCATCAACCGGACGCTGGCCCACGTGCCCAACGAGAAGATCGCCGCCAAGGAGCTGGAGCTGCGCCCCATCCCGGTGCTGGCGCTGCGCCCCTCCCGCGACCTCGGCGAGCTGGCGGCCGACGAGTACCACCGCTTCCCGGCCATGCTGCGCTACCTGCTGAAGGGCATCGGCGCCACCGACCACACCGGCTCCGACCTGCTCTCCTACCTGGCCTTCGAGCCGGTCTACATCGGCCGGGCCATGGAGCTCGGCTACCAGGACACCATGGCGCGGAAGGACGAGGTGGAGGCCTTCTTCCGCGACGAGCCGACGCGCAAGGTGCGCTCGGCCGGGTAGGCGACCCCCCCCATCACCCTGGAGGCAGCATGAAGGTCGGCGCGCGCAACCGCATCACCGGGAAGGTCACCGAGATCAAGAAGGGCTCGCTCATGGCCCAGGTGAAGGTCGAGGTCGCCAAGGGCGTCCGCATGGCCTCGGTGATGACCCTCGACTCCCTGGAGGACATGAAGCTCAAGAAGGGGGACGAGGTCGAGGTGGTGGTGAAGGCGGTCAACGTGCTGCTGCTGAAGTGAGCGGCGCCCGCCGGCCCCGGCCCGGCTGGACGCCGGACCGTGACCGCCCAGGGCCTCACACCAGCGGGCGCAACGCCTCGAGGAGCGGGGTGCGCCCGCGGTAGACCGCCTGCGGCCGCTCGAAGGCCACCAGGCCGGCGCCGATGCCGCGGTACATCTCGGCGTAGAGCCGCGCCATCTCCGCGGGGAGGCCGGCCTGCGCCAGCCCGGCCTCGGCCGCCTCGACCGGCGCGGCCACCGCCTTGACCGGCTTGCCGAGCAGCGTGGAGAGGGCGGCCGCCACGTCCTCCACCGACCAGTCCTCGCGCCCGGCCAGCTCCACCACCCGCGTGCCGTCGATGGGCTCGGTGAGGGCCCGGGCCGCCGCCGCGCCGATGTCGGCGGCGCAGATCTGGGGGAACTTCACGTCGACGGCGCCGAAGTGGGGGAGGATCCCCTGGCCCCGGGCCAGGCCGACCACCGAGCCCCAGTTCTCCACGAAGTAGGCGGCGCGGAGGAAGGTGACCGAGGGCACCAGCCCCTTCAGCGCCTGCTCGACGCGGTGGGCGGTGACGATGGGGCCGGTGCCGGCCGGGTGCTGCGCGCCGACCGAGGAGAGGAAGACCACCGCCGGGACCTTGGACCGCTTCAGGCCGTCGACGATCCTCTCCAGCAGCGCCTTGCGGTCGGCCAGGAAGTCGGCGGCCGCCATGTTGGGCGGCGACAGCAGGTAGAGGCCGCGGACGCCCTGCAGGGCCGCGGCCAGGGCGGCCGGATCGGCGAGGTCCGCGACCGCCACCTCGCAGCCCTTCTTCTTCCAGGGCTCGCCCTGCTCGGCCCGGCGGACCAGCACCCGGACCGGGTGGCCCGCGGCGCGGAGCGCCTCGGCGGTGGCGGCGCCCGTGTGACCGGTGACTCCTGCGACGGCGTACATGCTCGACTCCTGGCGTGGTGGGGCGTGGCCCCGTGGACGGCGGGAACATGGCGCCGGGCCTGGCATGAGTCCAATGCATGACGCACAATGACGACATGCCTGAAACGCATCTCGAGACCCTCGACCTCAACCTGCTGCGGGTGCTGCAGCGGCTCTTCGAGACCGGCAGCGTCACCCTGGCCGCCGAACGGCTCGGCCTCTCGCAGCCGGCGGTGAGCCGCGCGCTGGGGCGGCTCCGGCGGGCCTTCGGCGACGACCTGTTCGTGCGCGCCCCGGGCGGGTTGCGGGCCACGCCGCGTGCCGAGGCGCTGCGGGCGGGGCTGGGCGAGGCGCTGGACCGGCTCGGGGCGCTGGTGGCCGGGCCGGCCCCCTTCGCCCCGGCCGCCACCACCCGCGCCTTCACCGTGGCCTCCGGCGACTACGCCGAGGCGGTGCTGCTGCCGGGCCTCCTCGGCGCGCTGGCCCGCGAGGCGCCGGCGGCCACGCTGCGCGTGGTCCCGCTGGCCGCCGCGCTGGAGCCGTCGCTGGTGGAGGGGCGCTGCGACCTGCTCTGGGCCCCCCGCCGCCGCGCCGGCGCGGGCGTGGTCTGGACCCACCTCTGGAGCGAGGGGTTCGCCTTCGTGGTCCGCCGCGGCCACCCGGCGGCGCGACGGCCCCTCACGCTGGAGCGCTTCACCGCGGTGCCGCAGATCGCCATCGCGCCGGAGGGGCGGGGCGGCAACCCCCTCGACGAGCGGCTGGCGCGCCTCGGCGCGCGGCGCCGGGTGGTGGCCCAGGTGCCGAGCTTCCTGGTGGTGCCGGCGCTCATCGCCGGCTCCGACCTGGGGGTGACGCTGCCGCGCCGCCTGATCGCGCTCCACGCGGCGCGCTGGGATCTCGCCGCGCTGGAGCTGCCCTTCGACATGCCCGGGTTCGACATCTCGCAGGCCTGGCACGAGCGGTGGCGCGGCGACGCGGCCCACGCCTGGTTCCGCAAGCTGGTGGCCGGGGTGGCGCGGGAGGCGCCCCGCTAGGCCGCCCTGGCCCGCCTGGCCTCGACGACCGGCTGCAGCGTGCGCCAGGCGGTGGCCGCCAGGATCACCGTCCCGCCCACGATGGCCCACGGCCCGGGGCGCTCGCCGGCGAAGAGGTAGGTCCAGACCGGGTTGAGGACCGGCTCCAGCAGCACCAGCAGCGAGGCCTCCACCGCCGGCGTGCCCTGCACGCCCCAGGAGAAGACCAGGTAGCTGAGGCCGAGCTGGAAGACGCCCAGGAAGGCCACCAGGCCGAGGTCGGTGAGGGTGGGGGAGGGGCCGAAGGGCCAGAGGGGCGCGGTCACCGCCGCGGCCATGAGGTTGCCGAGCACCAGGGCCGCCGGGCCGCCGTCGCCGAGGCGGCGCAGGCCGAGGATGGAGAGGCCGAAGGCCACGCCGGAGGCGAGCGCCACCAGGTTGCCGGCCATCTGCCCCGGGGAGAGCTGGTCCAGGAAGAAGAGCCCGAGCCCGACGCCGAAGACCGGCACCGAGAGCAGCTCGCCGCGGGTGGGGTGCTCCTTGAGGAGCCAGGGCGAGAGCAGCAGCACCCAGAGCGGGGCGGTGTCCTGGATGAAGATGGCGTTGGCGGCGGTGGTGAGCTTGGTGGCGGTGACGAAGAGCACCACCGTGAAGACGTAGGCCAGCGCCACGCCGAAGGAGAGGCGGGTGGGGCGGCGGCGCGCCTCCGGCGAGAGGGCCAGGATGAGCAGGCCGGCGATGAGCGACCGGCCGCCGGCCAGCTGCCAGGCGTCGAGCCCGCAGAGCTTGATGGCGGCGCCGCCGCTCGACCAGAGGAGGGCGGCCAGGAGGATGAGGAGGCGGGACTTCACCGGGTGCCACCCTGCCTCACGCCGTCACCCACTCTCTCAGCACCTTGTCGATCTGCTCCTCGGACAGCTCCCCCGCGTCGGCCAGCGCCTTGATGCGCGAGGTGATGTCCTTCAGCTCCCGCTCGCCGAAGGTGATGCCCATCTCCCGCGCCCGGTAGGCGATGGCGGCCCGGCCGGTCAGGCGCGAGCCGATGATCAGCTTGCGGGAGAGGCCGAAGGCCTCGGGGGGGATGATCTCGTAGGAGCCGGGGTTGGCCATCATGGCCTTGAGGTGCATGCCGGCCTTGTGGCTGTAGGCCGTCTCGCCGGTGACGTAGTTGTTGAAGGGGATCTCCACCCCCACCACCCGGGCGACCAGCCGCTCCAGCTCGCGGAGCTGGCCGAGCCGGTACTTCTCGCCCACCGCCTGCGGCTCCAGCGAGAACATGCGGGCGATCAGGCCGCCCAGCGGCGTGATGCCCACCCGCTCGCCGATGCCCAGCACCGAGACGTCCACGTGGGTGGCGCCGGCGCCGATGGCCTCGAAGGCGTTGGCCACGGCGCAGCCGGTGTCGTTGTGGCCGTGGAAGCCGATGTCGCACTTCACGGCGCGCCGCACCTCGCGCACCAGCACGAAGACCTGGCGCGGGGTGGCGATGCCCACCGTGTCGGCCAGGCCCACCCGGTGGACGCCCAGCCGCTCGGCCGCCTGGTAGACCTCGATGAGGTCGGCGGTCTCGGAGCGGAAGGTGTCCTCGGCGCTGAAGCGCACCTCCAGGCCGGCCTTGAGGGCGTACTCGATGGGCGGCCCCATGGCGTCGATGATCTGGTGGATCGACTTGCCGTGGGAGGACTCGCGGAGGATGCGGCTGGTGGCGAAGAGCAGCCCCAGGCCGCGCACGCCGGAGTCCACCGCCGCCTTCACGTCGTCGAGGACGCAGCGGGTGTGGCTGATGACCCGCGCCCCCAGCCCCAGCTTGACGATGGCGGCGGCGTCCTTCTGCGACTGGGGCGAGGCGGCCGGGGAGGTGACCTCGACGTACTCCACGCCGAAGGTGTCGAGGGCCCGGGCGATCTCGATCTTGTCCTCGGTGCGGAAGGAGGCCTTGGAGAACTGCTCCCCCTCGCGGAGCGTCGAGTCGATGAGCTTCCAGCTGGTCGTCGCCATGGGATTACGCGCGCCTCGCTACCACGTGAAGGTGTCCTCGGGCCCGATGTCGCGCACCAGGCCGCCGGAGGACGGGTCGGTGCGGAAGCCGAAGCGCTTGAGGTACTCGGGCTGGAAGTAGCCGGTCTCCAGGGCCTTGACCCCGCGGGCCTTGAGCCGCCGGAAGAACTCGCGCACCAGGCCGTCGGCGATCCCCTTGCCGCGCTGCTTGCGCGAGACCACCAGCTTCTCCATCTGGGCCCGGTCGCCGCCCAGCGGCTTGTAGAACAGGCCGCCGATGACCGTCTCCTTGGCGTCGAGGGCCAGCAGGAACTCGTGCTCGGTGGCGAAGGACACCTGCAGGTTGGACTCCTGGAAGAGCTGCAGCAGGCGGGCCACCTCGCGCGGCGAGACCGGGCCGCGCACCGCGTAGCGCCCGCCCTCCTCGTCGGGGAGCGCCACCACCACCTCGGTGGTGACGTGGCCGCCGTGGGGCATGGAGATGAGCGCCACGTCCTCCGAGGGGCCCAGGTACCGGTAGGTCATGCGGGCCAGCAGGAAGTCCTCGTCCCCGGTGGCCTTGACCGCGGTGCGCAGCGCCGCCACCTGCTCGGCGAGATCCAGGCCACCGGCCGGCAGGGCGCGGGTGCGCTGCATGAGCCGGTCCAGGGCCGCCCCCAGCTCCGGCCGGGCGCTCGCGAAGACGGTGCGGCGGTAGAAGCGGATGCGGGTGTCGGGCCAGGCCTGCTCCAGCTCGCCGAGCCGGTAGGTGCCCCACAGCTCGCCGAGGTGCTTCACCTGCGCCTCGGGGGTGGCCTGCGGGTTGACCTCCAGCCAGCGCTTGAAGCGCCGCGCTGCGAAGAAGACCCGGCTCTGGGTCGGACCCTCGGTGCGCAGCCGGTCCAGGAAGCTGGAGACCGCGATGGCCCGCTTGCCGTTGGCCGCCTCCTCCAGGGCCGGCAGGGCCCGCTCCGGCCCCAGGGCCTCCACCACCGCCGACAGGATCATCTCGTCGGTGACCTTGCCGGCCAGCTCCGGCCGGGCCCGGGACACCCGCTCCAGGAAGTGCTGCTCGAAGCGGTCCATCACCTCGTCGAGGGTGGTGCAGGGCGAGCGGTCGGCGATGGAGACCAGGCGCGCGCCGGTCTGGTAGTCGTGGGAGGGGATGATGAAGGCGGCCGGGGAGGGCTCGCGCAGGGCCAGGCGGCGGCCCGAGCGGTCCCAGAAGCGGACGTGGCACTCCAGCGCCGTCCAGCCCACGAAGGGCCAGAGCAGCTCCAGGCGCCTGGCCTCGCCCTGGCGGAGCAGGCGGGCCACCTGCCGCTCCACGTCGTCGCCCGAGATGAACTCCTCGGTGAAGATGCCCCACTCGCCGAAGTAGCCGCCGAACTGCTCCACCAGCGGCGGCGGCGCGCCGCAGGCCAGCAGCCAGTTGACCTCCTCGCGGAGCGCGGCGAAGGAGAGGTCCTCGGCCACGTTGATGGCCACGTCGAAGACCTCGCGCGAGCGGGTGTGGATGGAGAGGCGGTAGACGGCCTTGCCGTGCTGGCGCCCCAGCAGGCTCACGGTGGCGCCGCCGGGCGGGATGTCGGCCAGCGAGAGCAGCACGCCGCGCCCGAGGAGGAAGACCGAGGCGCGCACCAGGGTGGAGTCGGCGATGGCCTGCAGCAGCACCGGCCGGGCCTTCTCCGGCACCGAGGGCTCGAAGACCAGCACCTCGCTCCAGCCGTACTCCTGGCCGCTCTGGGGGTCGATGGCCAGGCGCAGGTTGGGGCCGATCCAGTTGGAGAAGCCGCGGCGCAGGCGGTCGAACTCCTCGCCGGCGCGGGCCGCGATGGCGGCGTCCTCGTGGAGGGTGAGGCGGGCCAGCGGCACGCGCACCCGGGGGAAGTAGTTGGGGTGGGCGATGGCGGTGGCGGTGAGGAGCCGCATCACGCCGATGAGGAGCTTGCGGTCCGAGGGGTCGGCCAGCGGGCCGTTGGCCCGGTCGGAGGCCAGGTAGCCGAGGAGGATCTGCACCTGCGCGTCGGTCAGGCCGCGCTCGCCCAGGTCGGCCAGGTCCTCGTCGCGCAGCGCCATGGCGCCCATGCGGTCGAGGAAGAGGCGCAGGGTGGCCAGGGTCTGCCCCGCCTCCTCGTTGGGGAGGAGCACGCGGAAGGCGCGGCGCCGCACGTCCTCGTCGGGCGCGTCGGCGGCGCGGCGCAGCAGGGCCCGGCACAGCACCGCCTGCTCGCTGGCGGCGGCGGCCAGGCCGATGTGGAGGTGGCTGATGGCGCGGCGCGCCTCGGGCCGCTCGGCGCGCAGCAGCTCGCCGGCCACGTGGATGGAGCGGAAGGTGACCTCGTTGGCCTCCACCGCCTCGAGGAGCGCCGGCAGCCGGTCCTGCTCCGGCCCCACCCAGCGGCGCGGGTCCACCCGCAGGTCGCCGCCGCCCTTGCGGCGCCGGCCCACCAGGGCCAGGAAGGCCTCGTCCCCCAGGAAGCGGCGCAGCGCCTCGTTGCCCAGCCAGAGGGCCGGCCGGGCCAGCAGCGCGCCCAGGTCGAAGACCGTCCCCTCGGAGGCGTAGGCCAGGTCGCCGATGCGCATGGCGCCCGGCGCCTCGGGGTCGGCGCCGATGGCCAGGGCCCGGTCGCCCGCCACCAGCTGCCCCTGGTCGACGCGCACCTCGTGCTGCAGCACGCCGATCTCGCGGAGCACCCAGTTCGGGATGCGCAGGAACATCCCGTCGAGGGAGAGCGCCAGGTGCTTCTGCTCGTACATCTTCTCGATCAGGTCCTTCCAGTTCTTCTCCACCACCTCGCGCTTGAAGCTCTGCTTGTGCGTCAGCTCGCCGTGCTCCAGGTCGAGGGCGCGGGGCAGGATCTGGAAGGCCACCACCCGCTCGAAGGGGGCCAGGAAGCGGTTGGCGCTGGCCACCAGCGAGGAGAGCAGCTCGCGCAGCTCGTCGGGCGTGCGCTCCTTGAGCGACGGCTCCTTCTCGAAGCTGGGCCAGACCAGCAGCGTGTTGTACTCGCGGTGATCGCCCACCAGGAAGGCCTGGGCCACCGCCTCGAAGTCGCGGAAGAGGTTCTCCACGCGCTGCGGCGCGATGGTCTGGCCGGCGCGGTTCTTGTAGATCTCCTTCTTGCGCCCGACGATGCGGAAGTGGCCGTCGTCGACGGTCACCAGGTCGCCGGTGTGGAACCAGCCGTCGGCGTCGTGGGCGCCGGCCTCGTCGGGCCCGGGGTCCAGGTAGCCCGGGGAGACGTAGCAGCCGCGGATGAGCAGCTCGCCGTCGTCGGCGCGGCGGCACTCGATGCCGGGGAGCGGCTGGCCGATCGAGCCGTCGACGTAGCCGGCCGGCGGCGTCATGGTGATGCCGCCGGTGGCCTCGGTCATGCCGTAGCCGGAGCAGAGCTCCACGCCGGCCCGGTGGAAGTTCTTGAAGACCGCCGGGTCGAGGTAGCCGGCCGCCGAGAGGCCGTAGCGCAGCCGCGTGCCGGTGATGACCCGCAGGTGGGCCGCCGTCTCGTCCACGTCGTCGGAGGCCGCCTCCCAGACCGCGGCGTCCTGCAGCTCCATCCACTTCTTGGGGACGGAGATGAAGACCGAGGGCTTGACCGAGCGGAAGTCCTCCAGCAGCGAGGCCTGCGCGGTGGAGCGGGCGAAGGTGTAGGTGGCGCCCCACCACAGCGTCCCGGTCAACTCCAGATAGCGGCCGAACGTGTGGTAGAGGGGCAGGTAGCAGAGGAAGGCGTCGCCCTCGCCGATCTCGGGCAGGGCGAAGCCGCGGCAGAGCCGCTTCGAGACGATGTTCTCGTGGGTGAAGATGATGGCCTTGGGCTTGCCGGTGGTGCCCGAGGTGTACATGGCGGTGGCCATGTCGGTGGCCTTGACCGCCGCGGCCCGCGCCGCCCGCGCCGCCTCGTCGAAGCCGGCCCCCTGGCCCACCATCTGGTCGAGGGAGAGCAGCCCGTTCCGCTCGGCGCAGGTGCGCGAGAAGACCACCACCTCGCGCAGGTCGGGGAGCCCGGAGAGCGACGGCAGCACCTTGGCGACCTGCTCCTCGTCGCTGCAGAGCAGCACCCGCGCCCGCGAGTGCTTCAGCATGTAGACGATCTGCTCGGCCACCGCGTTGGCGGGGAGCGGGAAGTCCACGAAGCCGTTGGAGAGGCAGGCCAGGTCGCAGAGCGCCGCCTCCAGGCAGTTCTCCGAGAGGATGGCGACGCGCGCCTCGGGGTCCTCGCCGAGGATGGCCAGGAGGCCGCGGGCGATGGCGCGGGTGCGGCGGGAGAGCTCGGCCACCGTCAGCTCGGTGGCGTCGGCCCCCAGGGTGCGGATGGCCACCGTCTTGGGGTCGGTCTCCTCGCGGGAGCGCAGGAGCTCGCCGAAGGTGTAGTCGGCCTTCGGGATGATGGGCAGCAGCAGGCGCAGCCAGGGGTCGACCTGGTCGGGCGCCAGGGCGCGGGTGAAGAGCCGGCGGCGGACCGTGTCGAGGAGCGTGAAGAGCGCCTGGCGCGCCGGCTGGCGGCCGGCCTCGTCGGCCACCCGGCCGAGCAGCACCGCCACCAGCGGGGCCACCAGGCCGAGGTCGCCGGGGGTGACGCCGGCGAGCGCGTCGCGGGTCTCCTCGAGCAGCCCCTTCTCCGGGGCGCCGGGGCGGCCCCAGCGGGAGGCGAGGTGGGGGAAGGGGGACTCCGGTCTCACCTGGAACATGCGCGGGATCCTCGCCGCCGGCGGGGCGGCCGGGCCCACATCCATAACGCCGGGAGGGGGGTCGTGTCGACGCGCATCCCACCGTCGGCACGGCCGATTCGGCCGCTCGGAAGGCCTGCCCCGGCCACCGCGGCCGGGCCCGGAAGGACCGGAGGTCCGGGGCGCGTCACGGGTCCGCGCCGCCCTGGCGCCAGCCGCGCGGAATCACGGTCCGTTCCACCGGGTGGGTCGGCGCGCCCGGTCGGCCGCGGCGTGCCGCGGCGGCGGCCCGATCCGTGCGTAAGGGGGTGCGGGCCGGGAGGCCGGAGGTCGCATGGACGAGGTGGTCAGGGAGGAGCTGGAGCGGGCGCGCGGGGTGGCCGCCGAGGCGCGGCGGCTGCTCGCCGAGGCCGAGCGGGCCGGCGGCCCGCCGGCCGAGACGGCGCGCCGGCGGCGCGAGCTGGATCGGCTCGAGGACACCGGCCGGTCGGCGGTGCTGGAGTGCCTGGAGCGGGGCCAGCCGGCGCTGGCCGCGGCGGCGGCGCGGGACCTGGCCGAGGCGCTGGGCGACGAGGGCGAGCGGGCGGCGCGGGCCCTGGTGCTGGCGCGCCGGGCCGCGGCGGAGGTCTAGCGGATGGACGGGCGGATCACGGCGGCGCTGGGCGAGGCGCGGGAGCTGGAGCGGCGGGCGCGGCGGCTGGTGCTGCTGGCCCGGGTCCACGGGGGCGAGGCGGCGGCGCAGGACTGGGTGGCCGGCCTGGAGTGGCAGTCGGCGCGGAGCCGGTCGGCGGTGCTGGCGCGGCTGGAGCACGGCGACCTGTCGGGCGCGCTGGGCGTGGCCCTCACCCTGGTGGAGGACGTGCGGGCCAGCGGCCTGGATGCGTACGAGCGGACGGTCCAGGCCATGGCGGAGGCCGGCGCGGCCGATCCGCCCCGAGCCTGAGTCCGGCATACCCAGCAAAATCCATTGGTTGGCCGGCCACCCCTCTGTCGGGGGAGGGCAGCGGTGATGTTTTCGCTGGGTCAAACGCCCCGCCACCCTGTCACAATCCATTCCTGGGCGACCAACACCGTGGGAGGCGCGCTGGAGCCGGGCGCGCCGGGAGCCGGGATGGGAGCAGGCGATCGAGGCGGCGGTCCGGGGGGGCTGCCGCGCTGGGTGGGGCGGAGCATCGCGCGCCGGGCGGCGCTGTCGGCCGCCATGGGCTCCTTCGCCGTCGCCCTGGCCTTCATCGCCACCGCCTCGGCGCTCCATCCGGGCGGCCGGGTCCACCCGGGGCTCCTGGTGGTCGGGCTCCTCAGCGTGGCGGTCTCGGCGTCCCTGGCGTTCACCGCGGCCTCGCGCAACGTGGCGCCGCTCCGGCGCCTGACGGCCGAGGCCCGCCAGGGCGACACGTCCGAGGCGCTGGAGTCGCTCGTGGTCCAGGGCGACGACGAGCTGGCCGACGCGGTCCGGGCGCTCAACGAGCTCCTGGCGCGCCTCCGCCAGGCGGCCGCCGCGCAGGCCGAGGAGGCGGCGAGGGGGCGCCGCGAGGCGGAGGGGCGGCTTGGCCTGGTGGAGCGGGCGCTGGGGCAGGCGAGCGAGGGGCTGGGGGTGGTGACCGCCGCCGGCGAGGTGGTCTTCGCCAACGACGCGGCGGCGCGGAAGGTGGGCCGGCCGCGCGGGGCCGAGCTGGCCGGATGCTCCCTCTTCGAGATTGATCCGACGGTGACCCGCGAGACCTGGGATGACCTCTGGACCCAGCTGCGGGCCGGGCGGCCGGTGCGCCACGACCACGTCTCCCCGGGGCCGCACGGGGTGGTGATGGTGGAGCGGCTGGCGGGCCTGGCGGTGGTGGACGGGCGGGAGTACGCCATCCTCACCTCGCGCGACGTCACCGAGCAGCGGCGGGCCGAGGCGGGCCAGCGCCTGGCGGCGGTGGGCACGCTGGCGGCCGGCGTGGCCCACGAGGTGAACAACCCGCTGGCGAGCGTGCTGGCCAACGGCCACTACGCCCTGGAGCGGCTGCGCACCGCGCCCTGGGCCGGCGGGTCGGTGCGCCTGGAGGCCCGGGAGCTGGACGACCTGGCGGCGGCGCTGGAGGACTCGCTGCGGGCCGGGGAGCGGGTGCGCGAGGTGGTGGCCGGCCTGCACCTCTTCGCCACGCCGGCCGGCCAGGTGCGCCAGCCGGTGGACCCGCGCGGCGAGGTGGAGGCGGCCCTCCGCCTCGCCGAGAACGACCTGCGCCACCGGGCCCGGGTGGTGCGGCGCCTCGGCGAGGTGCCGCCGGTGGAGGCCGGCGCCAACCAGCTGGCCCAGGTCTTCCTGCAGCTCCTCCTCAACGCCGCCGAGGCGCTGCGCGACGGCCGGCCGGAGCGCAACACCCTGGAGGTGACCACCGCCACCGGCAAGGGCGGCTGGGCGGTGGTGGAGGTGCGCGACGACGGCCCCGGCATCGCCGCGGCGGCGCTGCCCCACGTCTTCGATCCCTTCTTCACCACCAAGGCGGTGGGGAAGGGGGCGGGCCTGGGCCTCTCCATCTGCCACGGGGTGATCCGGGCGCTGGGCGGCGAGATCCAGGTGGAGAGCGCGCCAGGTCGCGGGGCCACCTTCCGCGTGCTCCTCCCGCCCTCGGCGCGGCCGCTCCGCGAGGAGGCGCCCACCCTCACGCCGGCGCCCATGCCGGCCGTCCCGCGGCGGCGGGTGCTGGTCATCGACGACGACCCGGTGGTGCTGCGGGCCCTGGCGCGCGCCCTGCGCCAGCACGAGGTGACGGCCCTCGGCTCGGCCCGCGAGGCGCTGGCGCGGTTCGAGGCGGGCGAGCGCTGGGACGCCGTGCTGTGCGACCTGATGATGCCCGAGCTGGACGGCATCGAGCTGCACGCCGCCCTCCACCGCACCGCCCCGGACCAGGCGGCCCGCTTCGTGGTGGTCACCGGCGGCGCCGTCACCGAGCGGGCGCGGGACTTCCTGGCGCGGCCCGAGGTGCGGCGGCTCCTGAAGCCGCTGGAGCCGGGCGCGCTCCTCGCCGCCGTGGAGGCGGTGGCCACGGGCGAGGCGCCGCCGCAGCGGTGACCGGCCGCCGGAACCGCTCCCACGCGGCGGGCCTTGGTGGTATACGCCGGGCGCGTGCCCGCGCCGCGGCGCGAGCGCCAGATATCGGTCCCGTAGCTCAGTTGGATAGAGCGGCGGTTTCCTAAACCGCAGGTCGCGTGTTCGACTCACGCCGGGATCACTCGCAGGGGAGAGGGGGAGGGACGGCATGGAGAAGCTCTCGACGCTCGCGCCCGGCCGCCTCTCCGCGCTCCTGGTCCAGGGGCTCTCCGGCCACCACCCGCTCTTCGACGCGGCGTCCATCCGGGCGGCCTTCGTGGACCCGGAGGCCGACGCGCCGGTGGCCACCGAGGACGCCGACCAGGTCGGCCAGGCGCTGCTGGCCATCTGCCGCGAGCGGCCGGCCGCCGCCCGCGACGCGGTGGAGGCCCTGGGGGAGAGCGCCCGCACCTCCCTCATCCGGCTCTACTTCCGCCTCCTCGACCGGGCCCACTCCGAGGAGCGCGGTCCCGGCCCGACGCACTAGCGCCGCCGCGCCGCAGCGAGGCCGCCCGTGTCGCTCCCACCCGCCCTGCGCGACGCCGCCTTCCCGAGGGCCGTCCTCGAGGTGCTCGAGGCGTTGGGCCGGGCCGGTCACCGCTCCTGGGTGGTGGGCGGCGCGGTGCGAGACCTGCTGCTGGGGCGCGAGCGCCACGGCCTCGACTTCGACCTCGCCACGCCCGCCACGCCGGCGCAGGTCACGGCGCTCTTCCGCAAGGTGATCCCCACCGGCATCGACCACGGCACGGTGACGGTGCTCACCGCCGAGAAGCTCAAGGTGGAGGTGACCACCTTCCGCGGCGAGGGGGCCTACCTCGACGGCCGGCGGCCCGAGTCGGTCACCTTCCACACCGATCTCGACGCGGATCTCGCCCGGCGCGACTTCACCATCAACGCCATGGCCTTCGACCCGCTGGCCCGGGAGCTGGCCGATCCCTTCGGCGGGCAGGCCGACCTGGCGGCCGGGCTGATCCGGGCGGTGGGCGAGCCGGCCGCGCGCTTCGGCGAGGACGGCCTGCGGGCGCTCCGCGGCGTGCGCTTCGCGGCCCAGCTCGGCTTCGCCCTGCACCCCGGCACGCAGGCGGCGGTGCGCGGCGCCCTGCCGGTGGTGCGCAAGGTCTCGATGGAGCGGATCGGCGAGGAGGTCTCGCGCATCGCGGCGGCGCCGCACGTGGCCCGGGCCCTCACGCTGCTCCAGGCCACCGGCCTGCTGGAGGTGGTGTCGCCGGAGCTGGCGGCGCTGGACGAGGCGGCGCGGGAGCACCTGGGGGCCGCGGCCGGCGCCCTCGAGCCGCTCCCCGACGCCCCCGAGCTCCGGCTGGCGGCACTCCTCCACCTGCTGCCGGCTCCCGAGGTGGAGGCGCTCCTCACCCGGCTCCGCTTCCCGCGGCGGGTGGCGGTGGAGGCGGCGGCCCTGGTGGCCCGGCACGAGTGCCTCCGCGACGGGCCGGCCGAGGACCCCGCCGCGCCGCCGGCGGTGCGGCGCTGGCTGGCCGGCCACGGGCCGGAGCGGGCCCCGGCGCTGCTGGCGCTCCGCGGGGCCGAGGTGCGGGCCCACCCGCCCGAGGGGCGGGAGGCCGCGGCGGCGGCGGCGGCGCGGCTCCGCGTCCACGTGGCCGAGGCCCTCGCCTCCGGGGCGCCGCTCTCCACCGGGCAGCTGGCCCTCGACGGCCGGGCCCTCATGGGCCTGCTGGGCGCGCCGCCCGGCCCGCACGTCGGCGAGGGGCTGCGCACCCTCCTCGACGAGGCCCTGGACGACCCCGCCGTCAACACCCCCGAGCGGCTGGCCGAGCTGGCCCGCGGCTGGTGGGCCGCCCGGAAGCTATAATCACCGCCATGCCGGACCGCGCCGACCCGCGCCCCGATCAGCGCCCCCCGGGCGAGCCCGCCGAGCCCCAGCGCGAGGCGCAGGAGGCCCGCGCGGCCTTCATGCGCGACCTGGCGCACGAGGTCTCGACGCCGCTCACGCCGCTGGCGGGCTACCTGCGCATCCTCCAGGGCGAGAAGCTGGGCCCGCTCTCGGCGCAGCAGAAGCGGGTGGTGGAGACCATGCTCCTCTCGGTGGCGCGCCTGACGCGCATCGTGGAGAACCTGGGCGACTTCGCCTCCCTCGGCTCGGAGCGGGCGCCGCTCTCCCTCGGGCCGGTGGACGCCGACGCCCTGGCGGAGCAGGTGGTGGAGGACCTGCGCCCCTTCAGCAAGGACGCCCGGCTCAACGTGACGGTGGTGCGGGCCGGCGGCCCGCCGGTGCAGGCCGATCCCCGCAAGCTCCGCCAGGCCGTCATGAACGTGGTGGGCAACGCGGTGAAGTTCTCGCCCCACGGCGGCGAGGTGCTGGTGGAGGTGGTCCGCGAGCCGGGGCGGCTGCGCCTCTGCGTCTACGACCAGGGGCCGGGCATCAAGGAGGCCGACCAGGCCGGCCTCTTCGAGCCCTTCCACCGGGCGCGGCGGCGGGCCCGCGAGGAGACCCGCCACCACCCCGGCTCGGGCCTGGGCCTGCCGGTGGCGCGGCGCATCCTGGAGGCCCACGGCGGGCGCATCCTGCTGGAGAGCCCGCCGCGCGCCCAGCCGCGCGCCGGGGGGCGCATCTTCACCGGCTCGCGCTTCATCCTCGAGCTGCCCGACGCCCCGCGCTGAGCGGCCGCAAGGGCGCGCCACCTCGCCGCGGCGAGGAAGTTGCCCCCGTACCCTGGGACGGGGTACGACGCCGCCACCCATGACCGCCACGCCCGCTCCCCGGCCGCGCCTGGCCGTCGTCGCGCTCGGCTGCCGCGTCAACCGCGCCGACGCCGACGCCACCGCCTCCGGCCTGGGCGGCGAGGTGGAGCTGGTGGGGCCGGCCGAGCCGGCCGACCTGGTGCTGGTCAACACCTGCGCCGTCACCGGCGACGCCGAGGCCGCCTCACGCCAGGCGGTGCGGCGCGCCGCCCGCGAGCGGCCGGGCGCGCGCATCGTGGTGGCCGGCTGCGCCGCCGGGCTGGCGCCGGAGGCCTGGCGGGCCCTGCCGGGCGTGGCCGGGCTGGCCGGGCCCCGGGATCCCCGGGCGGCGGCCGACCTGCTGCGGGGCCTGGCCGCTGCGGCCGGGCCCGCCGGGCCGCTCCCCCTGGCCCGGCCCGGCGCCGGCCCCGCGCCGCGCCCGCCGCACCTCCACGCCGGGCAGCACGCCCGGCCGGTCCTCAAGGTGCAGGACGGCTGCGACCAGGCCTGCGCCTACTGCGTGGTGCCGCTGGCGCGCGGCGGCTCGCGCTCGGTCCCCTTCGAGGAGGCGGTGGCGCGCCTCCTCGACCTCGGGGCGCGCCACGCCGAGGTGGTGCTGACCGGGGTCCACCTGGGCGGCTACGGCCGCGACCTCCGGCCGGCCCGCTCGCTGGAGGCGCTGGTGGTCGAGGCGGCGGCGCGCGGCCTGGCCGCCCGGGTGCGCCTCTCCTCCGTCGAGCCCGGGGAGTTCCCCCTCGCCCTGCTGCGCCGGCCGGAGACCGCGGGCCTCCTCTGCGAGCACGCCCACCTGCCGGTGCAGAGCGGGTCGCCCGCGGTGCTCGACGCCATGGGGCGGCCGGGCGGGGCCGAGGCCTTCGCGCGGGTGGTGCGCGAGGTGGCGGTGCTCCGCCCCGGGGCGGCCATCGGCACCGACCTGCTGGTCGGCTTCCCCGGCGAGACCGAGGCCGACCACCGGGCCACCGTGGCCCTCTGCGAGGCGCTGCCCCTCGCCTACCTGCACGTCTTCCCGTACTCGGCCCGCCCCGGCACGCGGGCCGCGGCGCTGCCCGGCCAGCTGGCCCCCGAGGTGATCCGCGCCCGCAGCCGGGACCTCCTCGACCTCTCGGCCCGCCGCTGGCGCGCCTTCCTGGCGGCCCAGGTCGGGCGGGCGCTCGAGCCGGTGGTGGAGCGGGTGGAGGGCGGCCTGGCCCGCGGCACGGCCCGCAACCACGTGACGGTGCGCTGGCCGGCCGGCCCCGAGCCCCGCGGCGCCGCGGTGCGCGTGCAGGTGGTGGCCAGCGACGGGCGCGAGTGCGTCGGCGTGCGCGCCGCCACGCTCGACCACCGGCTCCCGCCGTAGCTTCCGCCCGGGCGGAGGCCCGCCGCGCCCCTCCGCCGGAGCGGCGGCGGGCGCGGGGCGTCACCACAGGACCCTTGCCCAAACCCGGGCGCGGGCCTACACCGGGCAGCATGCAGCTCGCCGACGGCCGCACCGTCCCCGACCTCCACCTCGACCGCGCGGTGGTCGAGCGCTGCCGCGCCCTCGCCGACCAGGTCACCGGCCAGGTGCTCGGCTTCGTGCAGGCCCACACCACCGTGGCCATCGAGCGGACCGTGCTCCGGCTCCACGGCCTGCACGACGCCGGCCCGCGCGGCGTGCCCCACGTCAACCTGGTGGTGGACGAGCTGCACCGGCGCGGCCTGCTGGGGCGCGGCGCCGCCTGGTGGCTCGGCTACCTCATGGAGGACGGGGCCCTCGACCCGGCCTCCATCGTGGCCCGGGTGGCGGCGCTGCCCGAGCGGCCGCCGCCGGTCTCCCCCGAGCGGGAGCGGGCGCTGCGCGCCCGGATGGAGCGCGACGCCCGCGCGGCGGTGGCCGAGCTCCGGGCCCGGGTGGCCCGGCGCGACGCCCTCAAGGCCGAGGTGGGCGCCGGGCCGCGGCCGCACAAGTACCTGATCGTCGCCACCGGCAACATCTGGGACGACGTGGCCCAGGCCCGCGCCGCCGCCCAGGCCGGCGCCGACGTGATCGCGGTGATCCGCTCCACCGCCCAGTCGCTGCTGGACTACGTGCCCCACGGCGCCACCACCGAGGGCTACGGCGGCACCTACGCCACCCAGGAGAACTTCCGCATCATGCGGGAGGCCCTCGACGACGAGTCGCGCCGGCTCGGGCGCTACGTCCACCTCACCAACTACTCCTCGGGGCTGGCCATGCCCGAGATCGCCTTCGCGGCGGCGTGGGAGCGGCTCGACATGCTCCTCAACGACGCCATGTACGGCATCCTCTTCCGCGACATCAACATGAAGCGGACGCTCTGCGACCAGCACTTCTCGCGGCGCATCTGCGCCCTGGCCGGCATCCTCATCAACACCGGCGAGGACAACTACATCACCACCGCCGACGCCGACGAGGCGGCCCACACCGTCATCGCCTCGCAGTTCGTCAACGAGTCCTTCGCCCACCGGGCCGGCCTGCCCGACCGGCTCATCGGCCTGGGCCACTCCTTCGAGATCGATCCGGAGCGGCCCGACACCATCGCCCGCGAGCTGGCCCAGGCGCTGCTGGTGCGGACCCTCTTCCCCGAGGCGCCCATCAAGTACATGCCGCCCACCAAGCACAAGCAGGGCGACATCTTCTTCAGCCACGCCTACGACGTGATGGCCGACGTGGTGGGCTGGGTGACGGGGCAGGGGATCCAGCTCCTCGGCATGATGACCGAGGCCATGCACAACCCCTTCCTGATGGACCGCTACGTGGCCCTGAAGAGCGCCGACTACGTCTACCGGGCCTGGGCCTCCATGGGGGCGGAGCTGCAGCTCAAGCCGGGCGGGATGGTGGAGCGGCGCGCCGCCGAGACGCTGGAGAAGGCCCACCAGCTCCTCGAGGAGGTGGCGCGCGACGGCCTGATGGCCGCCATCGGGAAGGCGCGCTTCGGCGACGTGCGGCGCACGGAGGAGGGCGGCAAGGGGCTCTCCGGCGTGCTGCCACGCGACCCGGACTACTTCAACCCGTTCCTCGACGTGCTGGAGGGGCGGTGAGCCCCGCCAAGCCAGAGCGCGCGGTGAGCCCCTCCACGCCAATGCGGCCGGTGAGCCGGCGTGGCGCCAGGGCCGCGCTGGCGGTCGCGGCGGCGCTGGGGCTGGCCGGCTGCGGCGGCCTCCGCGGCGGGCTCCTCCCGGGCCCCGCCCCCGAGCCCGAGGCCACCGGCCAGGCCGGCTGGGTCGCCTGGCGCGTCGAGGGGCTGCGGCTGGAGGCCCCGGCGGCCTGGTCCGCCTCGGGCGACGCCCGTCGGCTCACCCTGGCCGCCGACGGTCTGCGGCTGGAGGCCTGGGTGACCGAGGGGCGCTTCGCCGACGGCAAGGCCTGCCTGGCCGCCGCCGAGGAGGCGCTGCAGCGCGGCGAGGAGCGGCTCACCCGGGTGCGCCGCCACGCCTCGACGCTGGCCGGCCGCCCGGCCGTGGCGCAGGAGGCCGACGCCGGCGGCTGGCACGGCTGGGCCTACGCCGCCTGCGACGGCGCCGTGCAGTACCGGCTCTTCTTCACCGGCCGCTCCCCCATCCCCGCCGAGGTGCTCGACGCCTGGCGCGAGGTGGTGAAGCGCGCCCGCCTGGGAGGTGTCTCGTGAGCCAGCGCGAGGCCGCGGCCGGCCAGCCCATCCGCCCCTACGGCGACCGCCGCGACGACGGGGTGGTGCAGCTCTCCTTCGTCCTCCCGGTGCCGGCCGGCGAGCGGGCCCGCGAGGCGGCCGCCGAGGTGGCCCGCCGCATGGGGCTCACCGGCGTCCACGTGGCCGCCATGGAGAGGGCCGCCGAGGGCTACACCTTCTTCGTGGTCTACGCCCGCACCGACGCCGCGGTGGACTGGGACGCCATCCGCGTGCCCGAGGTGGTGGTCCGCAAGAAGGGCTTCGACGAGCTGAACGAGCACGCCCTCCGCGAGGTGGGGCGGCGCATCGTGGTGCTGGGGGCCTGCACCGGCACCGACTCCCACACCGTGGGCATCGACGCCATCATGAACATGAAGGGGTACGCCGGCGACTACGGGCTGGAGCGCTACGCCTGCTTCGACGCCCGCAACCTCGGGGCCCAGGTGGAGAACGCCGCCCTGGCCCGCCTCTGCGTGGAGCGGGGCGCCGACGCGGTGCTGGTCTCCCAGGTGGTGACCCAGCGCGACGTCCACAAGGAGAACGCCCGCCAGCTCCTCGACGAGCTCACGCGGCTGGGGGCGCGGAAGCGGGTCATCGCGCTGCTGGGCGGCCCGCGCATCGACCACCGGCTGGCGCTGGAGCTGGGCTACGACGCCGGCTTCGGGCCGGGGACGAAGCCGTCCGACGTCGCCAACTACCTCGTCGCCGAGGTGCTGCGCCGCATGGGGAAGGAGCCGCACGCATGAAGGTCCAGGTCCGGCTGCGGATGTCCCAGGCCGACGCCCACTACGGCGGCAACCTCGTCGACGGGGCGCGCATGCTGGCGCTCTTCGGCGACGTGGCCACCGAGCTCCTCATCCGCCACGACGGCGACGAGGGGCTCTTCCGCGCCTACGACAGCGTGGAGTTCCTGGCCCCGGTCTTCGCCGGCGACTACGTCGAGGCCGAGGGGGAGATCACCCGGGTGGGCGGCACCTCCCGCGCCATGCGCTTCGAGGCCCGCAAGGTCATCGCCCCGCGGCCGGACCTCTCGGCCAGCGCCGCCGACGTGCTGGCCGAGCCGGTGGTGGTCTGCCGCGCCACCGGGACCTGCGTGGTGCCGAAGGACAAGCAGCGCTTCGCGAGGTGAGCCATGGGTGAGCCCGTCATCATCGCGGCGGCGGTCGTCGGCGCCGAGGTCACGCGCGAGCAGAGCCCGGCCGTGCCCTACACGCCGGCCGAGATCGCGGCCGCGGCGCTGGCGGCCGGGCGGGCCGGCGCGGCGGTGGTCCACCTCCACGCCCGCTGGCCCGACGGCCGCCCCTCGCAGGAGGCGGCCCACTTCCGCGAGATCGTGGACCGCATCCGCGGCGCCGGGAGCGACCTGGTGATCCAGTGCTCCACCGGCGGGGCGGTGGGGATGTCCATCGAGGAGCGGCTCGGGGCGCTGGTGCCGGGGGCCGAGATGGGCACGCTCAACATGGGCACCATGAACTTCGGCGACGCGGTCTTCACCAACTCGCGGCCGGACATCGTGGCGGTGGCGGCGCGGCTGCGGGAGAAGCGCCTGGTGCCGGAGTGCGAGGTCTACGACGCCGGCATGCTGGACACGCTGCGGTGGCTGCTGGAGAAGGGCCACCTGGCCCAGCCCTACCACGTGCAGTTCGTGCTGGGCGTCCCCGGCGGCATGGCCGGCACCGAGCGCAACCTGCGCTTCCTGGTGGAGGGGCTCCCCGAGGCGGTCCACTGGTCGGTGGCCGGCGTCGGCCGCGCCGAGCTGCCCATGGCCGAGGTGGCGCTGCGCCTGGGCGGACACGTGCGGGTGGGGCTGGAGGACAACCTCTTCATCTCCAAGGGCGTGCTGGCCACCGGCTCCGACCAGCTGGTCTCGGCGGCGGTGGCGCTGGCCGCCGCGGCCGGCCGCGCGCCGGCCACGCCGGCCGAGGCGCGCCGCCTGCTCGGGATCAACGGACCGTAAGGGTCGGCCCGGGGCCGGAATTCGCCCCCGCGCCACCGGACCCATGGTATGCGCGGCGGCCCCCTGAGGCCCGTTGACGGGCCAGGACGGGCTCGCTAGCTTCGACCGACGCTTCAGAGGGGCATCGACGACATGACCAAGGCTGACCTGATCGAGAAGGTGCAGGGCGCGCACCCCGACCTCTCGAAGCGGCAAGTGGCTGCGGTGGTGGACGCGGTCTTCGAGCAGCTCGGCAAGGGGATCCGCAAGGACAAGCGGTTCGTCATGCCCGGCTTCGGCACCTTCTCGGTGAAGAAGCGGGCCGGCCGGGTGGGGCGCAACCCGCGCACCGGCGCCGAGATCCAGATCGCCCCGACCAAGACCGTCGGGTTCAAGCCGGCCCCCGAGCTCAAGAAGGTCCTCTAGCGATGCGCCTCGCCGAGTGGCTGGCCGCCTTCCGCGACCTGCACGAGAAGGCCCGGCGCAAGCAGCTGGGCCCCGGCGAGGAGGCCACCTACAAGGCCGGGCGGGACGAGCTGGCCCGCGCGCTGCTGGCGGCGCAGCGGCTCACCATCAAGCCCGGCGAGACGCCGCGCCAGGCGCTCCGCGTGGCGCGGGCGCTCCAGGTCGATCTCGACATGCTCACCTCGCGGGAGCGGGCCGTCACCACCGACCTCTCCACCGGCGGGTTCGCCACGCTGCTGGCCAAGGCCCCGCCGCTGGGCGACGAGGTGGGCGTCTCGCTGCGCCTGCCGGCCACCGAGCCGCTGGTCTGCAAGGCCCGCGTCACCGACGCCAAGGCCATGGGCAACCACGTGCGCGTCGCCCTGCAGTTCGTCAACCTGGACCCGGCGGAGCGCGAGCGGCTGGAGCTGTTCGTCTTCGACACGGTCCTGGCGCAGTTGGCGGGCTGAGGGCCGGCCCGGTCCCGGAACGGAGGAGGCCCCGACCGTCGCCGGCCGGGGCCTCGTCGCGCCAGGGCTGGCTTCCCCGCTACGCCGCGATGCGCTCGTCGGAGTTCACGTAGGCCCGCTCGCCGGCCTCCGACTGGTCGCAGCCGTTCCACTCGTCCTGCTCGTCGACGCGGAGCGGGGTGATGGCGCCAACCACCTTGAAGAGCACGAAGGAGAGGACGCCCGACCAGGCGAAGGTCACCGCCACGCCGACCGCCTGCACGCCCAGCAGCGCCAGGCTCCCGTCGGCGCCGGCCTCGTTGACCGCCTTGGTGGCCAGCAGGCCGGTGGCCAGGGCGCCGAAGGTGGCGGCCACGCCGTGCACCGCGAAGACGTCGAGGGAGTCGTCGAGGCCGAGGCGCGGGCGGAGGCGCACGGCGCCGAAGGAGAGGAGGGCGGCGGCGGCGCCGAGGAAGAGGGAGGCGCCGGGGGTGATGAAGCCGGCCGCCGGGGTGATGGCCACCATGCCGGCCACCGCGCCGGAGGCCAGGCCCACGCCGGACATCTTGCCGTGGAGGAAGAGCTCGGCCAGGCCCCAGGCCAGCGCCGCGGCCGCCGGGGCCACGAAGGTGTTGGTGAAGGCGAAGGCGGCCAGGCCGTTGGAGGCCAGCGCGCTGCCGCCGTTGAAGCCGAGCCAGCCGAACCAGAGCAGGCCGGCGCCGAGGATGGCGAAGGGGACGTTGTGCGGCATGACCGTGGGGGCCTTCAGGCCGCGGCGCTTGCCCAGCAGGACGGCGCCCACCACCGCGCCCGCGGCGGCGTTGATGTGCACCACCGTGCCGCCGGCGAAGTCCAGGGCCCCCAGGTTGCGCAGCCAGCCGCCCGGCGCCCAGACCCAGTGGGCCACCGGCGTGTAGACCACCAGCGACCAGAGGGCCACGAAGAGCACGTAGGCCTTCATCCGGATGCGCTCGACGATGGCGCCGGAGATGAGGGCGGGGGTGATGACCGCGAACATGGCCTGGAAGAGCATGAAGGCCAGGTGCGGCACGGTCGGGGCCAGGGAGCCCTCGGGCGCCGCGCCCACGTCCTTGAGGGAGATCCAGGCGAGGCCGCCCACGAACCGGTCGAGGCCGCCGCCCGGGGAGAAGGCGAGGCTGTAGCCGACCAGCGTCCAGAGGACGCCGACCACCGCCATGCAGACGATGGAGAGGTTCATGGTGTGGACCACGTTCTTGGCGCGGACCAGGCCGCCGTAGAAGAAGGCCAGGCCGGGGGTCATGAGCAGGACCAGGCCGGCGCTGACGAGGACCAGGACGGTGTCGCCGGTGTCGATCTTCTCGCCGGCCGCGAGGGCGAGGCCGGGCATGGCGAGGGAGAGGGCGGCGAGGAGCTTCTTCACGGGGCCTCCGGGGCAGGTGGGGTCGGGTACGCCACCTCCCCCAGTGCACCCGACGTGCCCGCGCCGGGGCCGCCCGGATCCACGGCATTCGGCGCTGCGCCGGGCGTCGCTGCCCACCGCCGCGGCAGGCGCCTGCCTCCCGGGCGGGCAACGGCGCGACCCGCCCGCCGGGCAGGCAGCCGGTTCCCTCGGCGGGGCCGATGCGTCCCGCCCGGGCGCGCCCCGCTCAGGGGCGCGCGGCGCGAGCCGGGGCCTTGCCGGCCTTGGAGGCCTTGGAGGCCGGGGCGGGGGTCCCCTTCGCGCCAGGCTTGGCGGGCGCCTTGCCGGGCGCCTTGGCCCCGGCCTTCGCCGCGGGCTTGGCGGCGGCCTTGGCCGGGGCCTTGGCGGCCGGCTTGGCCTTGGCCACCGCGGCGGCCCTGGGGGCGGGCGGCGGCGCCGGAGGCGGCGGCGGCGGGGGCGGGATGGGCGAGACCTCTGCGGGATCGTCGTCGCTCGGGCTCTGCAGCGCCGGGGGCGCGTCGAGGACGGCGCGGTACGGCTTGCGCTCACCCGCCAGCACCACCGCGGCCCGCTCGGCCCAGGTGCGGGCCGCGGGATCGAGGCCGGCGCCGTCGAGCACCGCTGTGGCGCCGGCCCGATCGCCGCTGCGCAGCTCCACGGCGGCGAGGAGCAGCGCGGCGCGGGCCCGCTCGGTGCGCGGGGTGGAGGCCTGGGGCGAGAGCAGGTGCTGCAGCGGCGGCAGCGCCTCGCCGAGGGGGAGCTGGCCGCCCAGGGCCAGCTTGGCGAGGCCGAAGGTGGCGCGCGGGTGGCCCGGCGAGGCGGCCAGCGCGGCCTGGTAGGCGGCGCGCGCCGCGGCGCCGTCCTGCCGCGCGCGGCGGGCCAGGTCGCCCTGCACGGCCAGCGCGGCGGCCAGCCGCGGGTCGGCGGCCACCGCGGCCGCCACCGGCTCGAAGCCGGCCTCGGGGTTGCCGGCCAGCAGGGCCAGGCGCCCCTGCAGCGCGCCGCCCCACGGGCTCTGCCGGGCGCGGCCGGCGTAGGTGGTGGCGTCGCCCACGGCGCGGCGCCCGAGGAAGAGGGCGGCCGAGGCCAGGTCGGCGTAGAGCGGCACGTGGTCGGCGCGGCCCGGCTCCACCAGCAGGGCCTCGGCCTGCGCCTCGGCGCCGGCGTCCCGGTAGTCGGCGGCCAGCATGGCGAGGGCGAAGGCGCGCATCGAGGCGGCCTCCAGCGGATCGAGCTTGGCGAGCGGCTCGAGGAGCGCCGCCGCCTCGCGGTAGCCGCTGGCGGTGTCGAGGCGCAGCAGCACCTCGGCCTTGCCCAGCCCCTCGGCGAGGACGCGGCTGCGGTGGATGGAGCGGTAGGCGAGCAGGGCGGCGCCGGCGACCGCCAGCACGGCCACCGCCAGGCCCACCTTCAGCGCCGGGAAGCGGCGCGGCGCCCCGGAGTCGGGGCCGCGCCCCTCGGGGGCCTCCGGGCCGGGCTCGTCCAGCTCGGCGGGCGGGGCGTAGGCGTCGTCGTCCGGCGGCTCGCCGGCAGGGTGGGAGGCGGGGTCCGTGGCCATGGGGGCGCGATGCTACCGCATCGAAAAAGGCAGCGCCCGGTCGGGAGACCCGGCCGGGCGCCACGAGGCGGCTGTGGGTGCGGCGCCTACGCCTTCTCTTCGCGCTCGTCCTCGCGGGCGACGCCGGACAGCACGTCGTTGACCGACGGGAAGCGCATGATCTCGCCACGCGCGATCCGCCAGGCCTGCTGAACGATCCAGGAGAGCGACCGGTCCTGGCGGTTGGCCTCCGCCTGGATCTCGTTCAGCATGTCCTCGGGGAAGTAGAGTGACTGCTTGCGCTTGTCAGTGCCGGGCATCGACGCTCCATGCTGTGGGATAGACGTTGACCTTGTACGCTTTCACACCTTAAGGGTCAAGGATCGTCGACCTCCGCGGGTGACGAACCGCTCGGTGCGACGCAGCGGCGATAGTAGGTGGTGAAAGGGAGCGACTGCGAGTGTCCCTTGGATGTGGACAGCCGGGCGGGATCGCAGGCGCTGCGCGCGGATTCTGCGTTGCTCCAACAAAAAAAAGAGGAGCCGGCATCGCTGCCGGCTCCCCGTGGGCCCAGAGGGGGAGGGGGGGGACCCCTAGGCCCAACACGACGGATTCTAATCGCCCTTCCCATCGTCAACAACGTCCTTGGATCCTTTTATTCCGATGGAGGTTTTTGGTCGGTCGAGCGGGTGAGCCCGACCGGTGGGATCGGGTGGCATGACCTGGACAAGCAGGCCCAAAAGACGCCGGATTTCGGCCCGGTTGCCCCCGAAGGCGGAGGCCGGCCTGGGGTGCCGGCGACCCCCGTGTTGAATGGAAATGCACCCTTGGGGGCTGGCCCCCTGGACCCCTACGTTCAGGGGGTCCTTGCCACCCTCCGCCGGCACCGGCTGGCCGAGCGCGGCGTCGGCGTCCTGGTGGCGGCGTCGGGTGGGCCGGACTCCACGGCACTCCTGGCGGCGCTGGCGGCGCTGCGCGACGCCGGGGAGATCGGGCCGGTCTTCGCGCTCCACGTCGATCACGGCCTCCGCACCGGCGTCGACGCCGAAGGTGCGCTGGCCGGCCACACCTGCGCCACGCTGGGCGTTCCCTTCCGCTCGGTGCGGGTCGAGGTCGGTCCGGGCAATGTCCAGGCCGCGGCTCGCGCCGCCCGCTACGTGGCGCTGGCCGCCGAGGCGGCGCGGGTCGGTGCCGCGCGCGTCGCCACCGGCCACACCCGGACCGATCAGGCCGAGACGGTCCTGCTCCGCCTGGCGCGGGGAGCGGGGGCGCGGGGGCTCTCCGGCATCCCGGCCCGGCGCGGCGCCATCATCCGGCCGCTCCTCGACCAGCCCCGCGCCGCCGGCCTGGCCTACCTGGCGCGGCGCGGGCTCGGGTGGTGCGAGGACCCGTCCAACGCCACGCCGCGCTACGCGCGCAACCGCCTGCGCCAGCGGCTCTGGCCGGCGCTCCTGGAGCTCAACCCGGCGGCCGAGGCGGCGCTGGCCCGCACGGCGGAGCTGCTCCGCGACGACGAGCGGGCGCTGGCGGCGCGGGCCCGGCGCCTGCTGGACCGCGAGGCGCCCTTGGCGGCTGGGCGCGCGGCGTGTCCCGGCGTGGCGGCGGCGGCCCTGGCGCGCGCCCCGGCGGCGGTGCGCCGGCGGGTGGTGCGCCGCCTGGCGCGGGAGGCCGGCGGCGCCGCCCTCGGCGCGGCGCACGTGGCCCGCGTGCTCGAGCGCGTCGCCGGCGGGCGCCCCGGGCGCGTGGAGCTGCCGGGCGGGCTGGTGGCGCGCCTGGCGGCCGGGCGGCTCACGGTGTCGCGCGCCGCGGCGCCGGCGGCCGTCCCCGCGGTGGCGCCGGTCCCGGTGCCCGGCCCGGGGCGCTACGCGCTGCCGGCCCTCGGCCTCGCCGTGGAGGTGGCGGCGGTCGGGCCGGCCGGGGCCGGCCCCTGGGGCTGGTGGCTGCGGACCCGCCGCGCTGGCGACCGCCTGCGCCCGGCCGGGCGGCGCGGCGGAAAGGCGCTCAAGGCCTGGCTCATCGACCGCAAGGTGCCCCGGGACCGGCGCGACCGGCTGGCGCTGCTGGTGGACGGCGGCGGGCGGGTCCTGGCCATCCCGGAGCTCGGGGTGGAGGGTGACGGCCTGCCGCAGGGGGTCACCGTGGCCGTCCGTCCCGACCGCTGACGCGGTGCTGCACCGGGGGGCGGGGGCTGCTATAACCGGACACCGGTCCACCTTCCCCCAGAGGAATCCGCGCCTTGAAACAGTCCTACAAGACCGCTCTGCTGTGGGTCTTCCTCATCGTGATGTTCTTCGCGGTCTGGAAGATCCTGGACCAGAACAAGAGCGGCCCGAAGCCGGCCAACTGGTCCCAGTTCATGGGGAAGGTCGAGCAGGGGCAGGTGAAGTCGGTGGTCGTGAAGGAGCTGGACTACATCTACACGCTCCAGGACGGCTCCCAGTTCGTCGCCACCGGCCCCCTCGACGCCTCGGCCACCCTGGCGGAGAAGCTCCGCGGCAAGGACATCGTCCTCACCTACGAGAAGGCCGACCAGGGCTCGCTCTGGGTGCAGGTGGCGCTCCAGTGGCTGCCGCTGGTCTTCATCTTCCTGCTCTTCTTCTTCTTCATGCGGCAGCTCCAGTCCGGCGGCGGCAAGGCGATGAGCTTCGGCAAGTCGCGCGCCAAGCTGATGACCGAGCACCACAACAAGGTCACCTTCGCCGACGTGGCCGGCATCGACGAGTCGAAGGACGAGCTGGAGGAGATCATCTCCTTCCTCAAGGACCCCAAGAAGTTCACGCGCCTGGGTGGCCGCATCCCCAAGGGCGTGCTGCTGATGGGGCCCCCCGGCACCGGCAAGACGCTGCTGGCCCGCGCCGTGGCCGGCGAGGCCGGCGTGCCCTTCTTCTCCATCTCCGGCTCCGACTTCGTGGAGATGTTCGTGGGCGTGGGCGCCAGCCGCGTCCGCGACCTCTTCGAGCAGGGCAAGAAGAACGCCCCCTGCATCATCTTCATCGACGAGATCGACGCCGTCGGCCGCCACCGCGGCGCCGGCCTGGGCGGCGGCCACGACGAGCGCGAGCAGACCCTCAACCAGCTCCTGGTGGAGATGGACGGCTTCGAGTCGAACGAGGGCGTCATCCTGGTGGCCGCCACCAACCGCCCGGACGTGCTCGACCCGGCCCTGCTGCGCCCGGGCCGCTTCGACCGCCGCATCGTGGTGCCGCGCCCCGACCTCAACGGCCGCATGGGCATCCTCAAGGTCCACACCAAGAAGGTGCCGCTCGACGGCGGGGTGGACCTGCTGGCCATCGCCAAGGGGACGCCCGGCTTCTCCGGCGCCGACATCGAGAACCTGGTCAACGAGGCGGCCCTCTTCGCGGCCCGCCGCAACCAGGAGAAGGTGGCCAACTCCGACTTCGAGTACGCCAAGGACAAGGTCCTGATGGGCTCGGAGCGGCGCTCCATGGTCATCTCCGAGAAGGAGAAGAAGAACACCGCGGTGCACGAGGCCGGCCACGCCATCGTGGCCTGGGTGCTCCCCGGCACCGACCCGGTGCACAAGGTGACCATCATCCCGCGCGGGCGCGCCCTGGGCCTGACCCAGCAGCTGCCCACCGAGGACCGGCTCAACCTGTACCAGAAGTTCGCCCTCAACCAGATCGCCATCCTCATGGGCGGCCGCCTCGCCGAGGAGCTGACCTTCGACGAGCGCTCCACCGGCGCCGGCAACGACATCGAGCGCGCCACCGAGCTGGCCCGCGCCATGGTCTGCGAGTGGGGCATGAGCGAGAAGATGGGCCCGCTCGCCTACGGCAAGAAGGAGGGCGAGGTCTTCCTGGGCCGCGAGATGTCCACCGTGCAGACCTTCTCCGCCGAGACGGCGCGCGACATCGACGCCGAGATCAAGCGCATCGTCACCGAGCAGTACGAGAAGGCCAAGGCGGTGCTGGTGGAGAACAAGGAGAAGCTCGCCAGGATGGCCGACGCGCTGGTCGAGTACGAGACCATCGACACCGCCGACATCGAGCTCATCATGCGCGGCGAGGCGCTGACCCGCCCGCCGCCGCAGAAGCCCATGCCCACCACCGCGGTGGCCGACAAGAAGAAGGGCGGCCTGCTCGACGCGGCCGCCGGCGTGCCGGCCGCGGGCAAGGCCTAGGGGATGCGCCTCCGGATCGGGGCCCGGCTCTTCGAGGGGCCGGGCCCCTTTCTCATGGGGGTGGTCAACACCACCCCCGACTCCTTCTCCGACGGCGGGCGCTTCCTCGACCCCGGCGCCGCCGCGGCCCAGGCCGAGCGGCTGGCCGGGGAGGGGGCCGACCTGGTGGACCTGGGCGGCGAGTCGACGCGCCCCGGGGCGGCCCCGGTGGACGCCGCCGAGGAGATCCGCCGGGTGGTGCCGGTGGTGGCCCGGCTCCGCGCCGGCGGCTTCCGCCTGCCCATCTCGGTGGACACCCGCAAGGCCGAGGTGGCCCGCGCCGCCCTCGACGCCGGCGCCGATCTCGTCAACGACGTCACCGGCCTGGCCGACCCGGCCCTGGCCGCGGTGGTGGCGGCGGCCGGCGTCCCGGTGGTGCTGCAGCACCTCCGCGGCACGCCGGCCACCATGGACGCCCACGCCCGCTACCAGGACCTCCTGGGCGAGGTGGCGGCCGAGCTGCGCCAGGCCCTGGCCCGGGCCGCGGCGGCCGGCATCCCCGAGGAGCGGGTGATCCTCGATCCCGGCCTGGGCTTCGCCAAGACGCCGGACCAGACGGTGGCGCTGCTGGCCCGGGTGGGGGAGCTGCGCGCCCTGGGGCGCCCGCTGCTGGTGGGCCCCTCGCGCAAGCGCTTCATCGGCCACCTCACCGGGGCGCCGGTGGAGGACCGGCTGCCGGGCACGCTGGCGGCCGTGACGGCCTGCGTGCTGGCCGGCGTGGAGCTGCTGCGGGTCCACGACGTGGCCCCGGCCCGGCAGGCGGCCGCGGTGGCGGCGGCGCTGCGCGACGCCCGGGGTGGCGCGGGGCCGGGCTTCGGGTAGCATGCGCCGCCATGGCCGCCCGCACGCCCAAGACCTCGAAGACGCCCGCCTCGAAGCCCGCCGCCCCCGCCGCGCCGAAGCCGTCCCCGGCCCCCCGGCGCCTCTTCGGCACCGACGGCGTGCGCGGGGTGGCCAACGTCCACCCCATGACCGCCGAGATGGCGCTGCAGCTCGGCCGCGCCCTGGCCTACGTGGTGCGGGCCGGGCCCCACCGCCACCGCATCGTCATCGGCAAGGACACCCGCCTCTCCGGCTACATGCTGGAGCAGGCCATCGCCTCGGGCATCTGCTCCATGGGCGTGGACGTGATGCTGACCGGCCCGCTGCCCACCCCCGGCATCGCCTTCATCACCCAGTCGATGCGGGCGGACGCCGGCGTGGTCATCAGCGCCAGCCACAACCCCTACCAGGACAACGGCATCAAGTTCTTCGCCCGGGACGGCTTCAAGCTGCCGGACGAGACCGAGCTGGCCATCGAGCGGCTGGTGCTCGACGGCGCTGCCGGCGGCGACGGGGCCGACGAGTTCCACGCCCTGCGCCCCACCGCCACCCGCATCGGCAAGGCCAAGCGCGTCGACGACGCCATCGGCCGCTACGTGGTCTTCCTCAAGTCGCTCTTCCCCAAGGACCTGACCCTCGACGGCATCACCGTGGTGGTCGACTGCGGCCACGGCGCCGCCTACCACGTGGCCCCGGCGGTGCTGGAGGAGCTGGGCGCCAAGGTGGTGGCGCTCAACGTCAAGCCGGACGGCAAGAACATCAACGACGGCTGCGGGGCGGTCCACCCGGAGGGGATGGCCAAGGCCATCCAGCGCCACAAGGCGCACCTGGGCATGGCCCTCGACGGCGACGCCGATCGCGTCATCCTGGCCGACGAGCAGGGGCGCATCGTGGACGGCGACGCCATCATGGCGCTGGTGGGCCGGGCGCTGCTGGCCCGCGGCGAGCTGGCGCGGAAGACGGTGGTGGCCACCGTCATGTCCAACCTGGGGCTGGAGCGGGCCATGGCGCCGCTGGGCGGCAAGGTGGTGCGCACCGCGGTGGGCGACCGGCACGTGGTCGACGCCATGCGGACCCACGGCTACAACTTCGGCGGCGAGCAGTCCGGCCACCTCATCTTCCTGGATCACGTCACCACCGGCGACGGCGTGGCGGCGGGGCTCAACGTGCTGGCGGTGATGGTGCGCGAGGGGAAGAAGCTCTCCGAGCTGGCCACCTGCTTCGAGCCCATGCCGCAGGTGCTCATCAACGTCCCGGTGCGCGAGAAGCGGCCGCTCTCGGCGCTGCCGTCGGTGGAGAAGGCCATCGCCGGCGCGGAGCGGTCCCTCGGCAAGGCGGGGCGGGTGCTGGTGCGCGCCTCCGGCACCGAGAACAAGCTCCGGGTGCTGGTGGAGGGCCCCGACGGGGCCGCCACGCGCGCCCACGCCGAGGCCATCGCCGCCGAGATCCGCAAGGCGATCGGGTAGAGTGCCGCCATGCCCGCCCGCCTCGGAGTCAACGTCGATCACGTCGCCACGCTGCGCCAGGTGCGCCGCGCCGCCTACCCGGATCCGGTGGCGGCCGCCGTCATGTCGGAGCTGGCCGGCGCCGACCAGATCACCATCCACCTTCGCGAGGACCGACGGCACATCCAGGACCGCGACCTCCAGGTGCTGCGCAAGACCGTCACCACCCGGCTCAACCTCGAGATGGCGGTGGCCCCGGAGATGGTCCGCATCGCCTACGAGGTGAAGCCGGACATGGTCACCCTGGTGCCGGAGCGGCGCGAGGAGCTGACCACCGAGGGCGGCCTGGACGTGGTGGGCGGCCGGGAGGCGGTGCGCAAGGCGGTCAAGACGCTGCGCGACGCCGAGATCGAGGTCTCGCTCTTCATCGATCCGGACCTCGACCAGGTGAAGGCGGCCCACCGGGCCGAGGCCGACGCGGTGGAGCTGCACACCGGCCGCTACTGCGACGCCCGGCTGGCGGCCGATCGCCGGCGGGAGCTGGCACGGCTGGTGGACGCGTGCAAGGCCGCCGCCAAGCTCGGGCTCAAGGTGGCGGCCGGCCACGGCCTCAACTACCAGAACGTGCTGCCGGTGGCGGCCATCGCCGAGATCGAGGAGCTCAACATCGGCCACGCCATCGTGGCCCACGCGGTGCTCGTCGGCATGGAGCGGGCCGTCCGCGAGATGAAGGAGCTGCTCCGCCAGGCGCGCCCGTGATCCTCGGCCTCGGCATGGACGTGGTGGAGGTGGGCCGGCTGGCCCGCATCCTCGACGGCCCGCCGGCGCGGGCCGAGCGGTTCGTGGCGCGGGTCTACACGCCGGCCGAGCGGGCCGCCTGCGAGGCGCGCCGCGACCGGGCCTCCGGCTTCGCCGCCCGCTTCGCCGCCAAGGAGGCGGGGGTGAAGGCCCTGGGGGCGCCCCCGGGCGTCCGCTGGACCGACCTCGAGGTGACCCGGCGCGAGGGCGAGCCGCCGGTCCTGCGGCTCCACGGCGTCGCGGCGGCGGCCGCCGCCGCCCGCGGCGTGGCCCGCGTCCACCTCACGCTCACCCACGACGGGGGCGTGGCGGCGGCCACCGTGATCCTGGAGGGCGCATGAGGCTGGTGGGCTCCGCCGAGATGCGGGCCATCGACCGGGCCGCCATCGAGGGGCTCGGCATCCCCTCGCTGCAGCTCATGGCGCGGGCCGGCGGGGCGGTGGTGGAGGTGGCGGCGCCGCTGGCGGCCGCCAACGGCCGCTTCGTGGTGCTCACCGGGGCCGGGAACAACGGCGGCGACGGCTGGGTGGCGGCGCGGCTGCTCCACGCCGCCGGGCGCGAGGCGCGGGTGGTGGCGCTGGTGGCCCCCGACGACCTCTCCGGCGACGCGGCGGCGGTGGCCGGGCGGGCGGTGGACGCCGGCGTCCCCTGGGCGCAGTTCCACCCCGACGTGCCCCTCGGCGCCGGCCCCGGCGACGTGGTGATCGACGCGCTCCTCGGCACCGGCCTGTCGCGGCCGGCCCAGGGGGCCTGGGCGGCCGCCATCGCGCGGGTGGCCCAGGCCCGGGCCGACGGGGCCCGGGTGGTGGCGGTCGACGTCCCCTCCGGCCTCTCGGCCGACTCCGGCCGCCCGGTCGGGCCGTGCGTGGTGGCCGACGCCACCGTCACCTTCGCCTTCCAGAAGCGCGGCCTGGTGCTCCACCCCGGGCCGGCCTGCGCCGGCGAGGTGCGGGTGGCCGACATCGGCATCCCGGCGGCGGCCGCGGCCCGCGTGCCGGTGGAGGCCACCCTGGTCACCGAGGCCGAGGCCCGGGCGCTGGTGCCGGCGCGGGACGCCGAGGCGCACAAGGGGGACGCCGGCCGGGTCCTGGTGGTGGCCGGCTCGCCGGGCAAGACCGGCGCGGCCCACCTGGCGCTCCTGGGGGCGCTCCGCGGCGGCGCCGGGCTGGTGACGCTGGCGGCCCGCCCGGAGGTCCTGCCGCTGGCGCTGGCCGGCCGTCCCGAGGCCATGAGCGCGGCGCTGCCGGGCCAGGGGCCCCTCTCCCTCGACGACCTGCCGGCGCTGGCCGAGGCGGCCCGCGGCGTGGACGCGCTGGTGATCGGCCCGGGGATCCCGCGCGGCGAGGAGACCGGCGAGCTGATCCTGGCGCTGCTGGAGCGGGTGCGCCGGCCGGCGGTGCTGGACGCCGACGCCCTCAACGCCCTGGCGCCCGATCCCTCGGCCCTGGCCGCCCTGCCGGCGCCGGTGATCCTGACGCCGCACCCGGGCGAACTGGCGCGCCTCACCCACCGGACCATCGAGGAGGTGCAGGCCGATCGGCTCGGCCTGGCCGCCGCCATGGCGCGGGCCTGGAAGGCGGTGCTGGTGCTCAAGGGGGCCCGCACCGTGGTGGCCGATCCGGCCGGGCCGCCCGCCGTCATCCCCACCGGCAACCCGGGCCTGGCCACCGGCGGCACCGGCGACGTGCTGGCCGGCCTCACCGGCGCGCTCCTGGCCGGCGGCCTCCCCGCCGCCGCCGCCGCCCGGGCCGCCGCCTGGGTCCACGGCGCCGCGGGCGACCTGGCGGCCCGGCGCCTCGGCCAGCGCGGCCTGCTGGCCGGCGACCTCGGCGAGGCCCTCGGCCAGGTCTGGGCGGGGTGGGGGCGGTGAGCCTCCACCGGCTCACCACCCGCTCGGCGGCGGCCACCTCGCGCCTGGGCCAGCGGCTCGGGGCGCTGCTGCGCCCCGGCGACGTGGTGGCGCTGGTGGGCGACCTCGGCGCCGGCAAGACCCAGCTGGTGCGAGGCGCCTGCCAGGGGGCGGGCGTGGCGCCCGGCGACGTCTCCTCGCCCACCTTCGCCATCGTCCAGACCTACCGGGGCCGCCTGCCGGTGCACCACGCCGACCTCTACCGGCTGGGCGACGTGGACGAGCTCTACGCCACCGGGTTCATGGACCTGGTGGGCGGGGAGGGGGCCATGCTGGTGGAGTGGGCGGACCGGATCGGCGGGTGGCTGCCGCCGGAGCACCTGGTGATCCGCCTGGCGGAGGTGGAGGGGAAGCCGTCGCTCCGCCGGGTGACGCTGGAGGCCGCCGGGGGGCGGCACGAGGCGCTGGCGGGGGAGCTGGCGACGTTCCGATAGATCGGTTTCCCGCCCCGTGCGTAGATCCCCGCGACCAACGGAGGTCCACCGCATGCGCCCGTCTCGCCGCCTCGTCCTCGCCACCGCCCTCGCCACCTCGCTGGCCCTGCCCGGCGCCGCCGCCGCGGCCGACCTCAGGGCCCCGAGCCACGTCGACGCCGTCACCGTCTACCGCTCCTCGGCCCGGGTCACCCGGGTGGCCCGGGTGGAGCTGGCCGGCGGCGACGGGCGCGTCCTCCTGGAGGGGCTCCCGGCCGAGCTGGACGACGACTCGATCCGCGTCGAGGGGAAGGGGACGGCCCGGGCGCGGGTCTACGGGGTGACCGTGGAGGCCATCACCGCCGGGGAGCTGCTCCTCCCCGAGGTGCGCGCCGCCGAGGAGAAGGTGCTCGGCCTGGAGGCCGACGACCGGGCCCTCGACGACCGCATCGCGGTGGCCCGCGCCCGCGGCAAGTTCGTCGAGTCGCTCCGCTCCACCTACTCGGAGGAGCGGGCCAAGAACCTGGCGGTCCGCCCCGTCTCCTCGAAGGAGTGGGCCGACCTGGCCGCCTTCGTGGACGGGCAACTCTCCGGGGTGAACGCCGAGGTCCGCAAGGCCGAGGGGCAGAAGCGCGAGCTGGCCCGGCGGCTCCAGGCGGCCCGGGCGGAGCTGGAGAAGCTCAACGGCAAGCGCGGCCAGACCACCAAGCGCGTCGCGGTGGAGATCGCCGCCGAGCGGCCCGGCGCGCTGGAGCTCTCGGTGAGCTACGCCGTGCCGAGCGCCTCCTGGCAGCCGGTCTGGGACGCCCGCCTCCTCCCCGAGACCTCCACCGTGGAGCTCTCCTTCCTGGGCACCGTCTCGCAGACCACCGGCGAGGACTGGGCCGAGGCCCGCCTGGCCCTCTCCACCGCCACCCCGGGCCGCGGCCTCTGGGTGCCGGCGCTGGAGCCCCTCTGGCTGCAGAAGCTGGTGCCGGTGCCGCGCCGGCCCATGCCCATGGCGGCCGCCCCGGCCCCGGCCCTGATGCGGAAGGAGGAGGCCAAGGCGGTGATGGCCGAGGCGGCGCCGATGGCCGACGAGGCGATGCTGGAGGCCCCCGAGGCCCAGGCCGAGATGGGCCTCCTCGCGGCCACCTTCACCGCGCCCCGCCGGGAGTCGGTGGACGGCGCCGGCCGCGCCCGCACCGTGGCCCTGGCCCGCTACACCCTCAAGGCCGCCGTCACCCGCACCAGCGCCCCGCGCGCCGACCCGGCCGCCTTCCTCACCGCCACCGTCCAGAACGACACCGGCGTGCCGCTCCTCCCCGGCCTGGCCCGGGTCACCGTGGGCGACGAGTTCGTCGGCCGCGCCCCGCTGGCCCTCACGCCCCCGGGCGGCGAGCTCAAGCTGGCCTTCGGCGCCGACGACCGCATCGAGGTGGAGCGCCGGGTGCTGGAGCGCCGGCACGAGACGGCCGGGATCGTCTCCAAGGACGAGGTCGTCAAGTACCGGGTGCGCACCACCGTGAAGAACCGCTACGCCGCCCCGGCCTCGCTGACGCTCCTCGACCTCGTGCCGGTGAGCCGCGACGAGGCCATCAAGGTGAAGCTCCTCGACGGCTCGACCGGCGGCGCCAAGGAGGATCCCGAGCGGCCCGGCGTGCGGTCGTGGGAGCTCGCCCTCCAGCCGAGGGAGGAGCGGATCGTCGAGCTGCGCTACGAGGTCCGCTACCCCCGCGGCTTCCCGATCCAGGGGCTGGAGTAGTCGCCGTCGAAGCCCACGAAGGACCCGTCGGGCACGGCCGTCCAGGCGGCCGGCCCGATGGGCTCGGAGGCGATGACGAAGGCCCCCTCCGGCCCGGCCGAGGTGGCCACGTGCAGGTCCCGGCCGAGGCGGCTGGCCGCCAGGAGCCGGCCGTCGGAGAGCAGGAAGTTGAGGGCCGAGGGCTTGAGGTGGGGCACGTCGGCCAGCCGCTGCACCGTCCGCGTCACCTCCACCACCGCCTCCTGCACCTCGGTGAGCGTGGCCCGGTCGAGGCGGGAGCGGGCCGCGAGGCGGGTCAGCACCAGGTAGAAGCAGCGCTCGCTGTCGGTGTCGCCGCGGAGCAGCCTGCGGAAGCCCGGGTCGATCTCGGCCTCCAGCGCGGCGCGCACCCGCTCCACCCGCCGGAAGCGGGCCACCGTGCCGTTGTGGGCGAAGACCCAGCGGCCGTGGACGAAGGGGTGGGTGTTGGGCTCGGCCACCGGCCCCACGCTGGCGTCGCGCACGTGGGCCAGCACCACCGCCGAGCGGGCCTCGCGGGCGGCGGCCACGAAGGCCTCGTCGGCGTGGGCCGGCAGGAGGCCGCGCCGCACCTCCACCTCGTGGCCGCGGTACCAGGCGATGCCCCAGCCGTGGGGGTGCTGGTGGCTCTGGAAGCGCAGGGCGTTGTGGGCGCTGCAGAGCGCCTCGCTGCGGTCGAGGTCGGGGCGGGCGTGCTGGCCGAAGAGGCGGCACATGGGAGAGGGGATGATAGCGGCCCGGCCGACCCCGACGCCACGGGGCGGCCTGTCAGGGCAGGTCCATGGCCAGCGGCGCGCCCAGCGGGGTGGGCCGGGGCCCGGCCAGGTCGTAGAGGGTCACCTCGACCCGGCGCCCCTCCACGCGGAGCAGCCCGGCGGTGCGGGGCAGGGAGAAGCGGCGCGGCCCGGCGCTGCCCGGGTTGACGAAGAGGACGCCGTCCACGAAGGCGGTGCCCGGCCGGTGGCTGTGGCCGTGGACCACCAGCGCGGGCCGGAGGCGGCGGATGGCCCGGCCCACCGAGGGGTGCGGCCGGCCCGGTGAGCCGACGTCGTGGACCAGCAGCGCCGTCAGCTCGCCGAGGGTCACCAGGCGCGTCTCGGGCAGGTCGCCGACCACCGGCGCGAGGTCGTTGTTGCCGCGCACCGCCTTGACCGGCGCCACCGCCCGGAGCGCCTCCAGCACCGCCGCCTGGACCAGGTCGCCGGCGTGGAGCACCACCTCGCAGCCGGCCAGCAGGCCGGGGAGGGCGGGGTCGGCGAGGCCGTGGGAGTCGGAGACGAGGCCGACGAGCACGGGGGGAGGGTAACCGGCGCTGGCCCGTTTCGCCGCCTCCCGCTAGTATCCGCCCCCCGCATGAACGACCGGGCCTTCATCGCTGCGCTCCGCCTGCTCCCCAAGAACGCGCTCTCCCGCGCGGTGGGCGTGCTGACCGACGCCCGCCTCCCCGGGGCGCTGCTGCGCCCGGCCATCCGGGCCTTCGCTGCCCGCTACCGCATCGACCTGGAGGCCAGCCCGCCGGTCGACGCCTACCCGACCTTCGGGAAGTTCTTCGCCCGCCCGCTCCACCCCGGCCTGCGCCCCATCGCCCCCGGCGAGCAGGTGGTGGTCTCGCCGGTGGACGCCCGGGTGTCGGAGGCCGGCCTGGCCGAGGGCGGCCGGATGATCCAGGCCAAGGGGATCGACTACACGGTGGCCGGCCTGCTGGCCGACGAGGCGCTGGGGAAGGCCTTCGAGGGCGGCGCCTGGACCACCCTCTACCTCTCGCCGCAGGACTACCACCGCATCCACTTCCCGCTGGGCGGCCGGGTCACCGGCTGGCGCTACGTGCCCGGGGAGCTCTGGCCGGTCAACGCCGCCTCGGTCTCGAACGTGCCGGGGCTCTTCACGGTCAACGAGCGGCTGGTGGTCTACCTCGACTCGCCCCTCGGCAAGGTGGCCGTCGTGTCGGTGGGCGCCACCGTGGTGGGCCGCGTGCGGGCCTCCTTCGACGCGGCCGTGCCGGTCACCGACCAGGCCGGCGCCACCGGCGTGCAGGCCCACGACTACGCCCACCCGCTCCCGGTGGAGAAGGGCGCGGAGCTGGGGGCCTTCGAGATGGGCTCCACCGTGATCCTGGTCTTCGAGCCGGGGCGGGTGCGCCTCGACGCCCGGCTGCAGCCGGGGGCGCGGGTCAAGGTGGGCGAGGTCATCGGCGGGCCGGCCTAGGGCCGCCGCCGGACGGTTCCAGGCAGGACGGAGACGAGCGTGAGCGCGAAGATCACCGGCGTGAAGGGGATGAACGACGTGCTGCCCGCCCAGGTGGGCCGGTGGCACGAGATCGAGGCGGTGGCCCGCGAGGTCTTCGCCGTCTACGGCTACCGCGAGGTGCGGACGCCGGTGGTGGAGCCGGCCGCCCTCTTCGCCCGCGGCGTGGGCGAGCAGACCGACATCGTCAACAAGGAGATGTACGTCTTCGAGGACAAGGGCGAGGACATGCTGGCGCTGCGCCCCGAGGGGACCGCCGGCACGGTGCGGGCCTTCATCGAGCACGGCGCCTTCGTCGACGGGCCGCAGAAGTGGTTCTACATGGGCGCCATGTTCCGGCGCGAGCGGCCGCAGAAGGGGCGCTACCGCCAGTTCCACCAGGTGGGCTGCGAGGCCTTCGGCATCGCCGAGCCGGCCATCGACGCCGAGCAGATCGCCATGCTGGCCGACTTCCTGGGCCGCCTGGGCGTGAAGGCGGCGCTCAAGATCAACTCGGTGGGCGACCCCGGCTGCCGGCCGGCCTACCTGGCCGACCTGCGGGCCTACTTGACCGGCCGGGCCGGCGAGCTGTGCGCCGACTGCCGCGAGCGGACGCAGAAGAACCCGCTGCGGGTCCTCGACTGCAAGGTGCCCACCTGCCAGCCGGTGCTGGAGCAGGCCCCGCGCCTGCTGGAGCGGCTCTGCGACGGCTGTCGCGACCACTTCGCCGCGGTGCGGGCCGGCCTCGACGCCCTCGGCGTGGCCTACGTGGTGGAGCCGCGGCTGGTGCGCGGCCTCGACTACTACATCCGCACCGCCTACGAGTTCACCTCCGACGCCCTGGGCGCGCAGTCGGCGGTGGCCGGCGGCGGGCGCTACGACGGCCTGGTGGAGACGCTGGGCGGCCCGGCCACGCCCGGCATCGGCTTCGGCCTGGGGCTGGAGCGGCTGGCGCTGATCCTGGAGGCCAACCAGCGCCCCGTGCCGTCGCGCACCCCCGAGATCTTCTTCGTCTCGGCCGACGGCACCGGCGCCCTGGAGGCCCTGAAGCTCGCCTCCACCCTCCGCAAGGCCGGCATCGCCTGCGACCTCGACGCCCGCGGCGGCAAGTTCAAGACGCAGGTGAAGCAGGCCGAGCGCGTCGGGGCCCGGTACCTGGTGGTGCTGGGCGGCAACGAGGTGGCGAGCGGCGAGGCCAAGCTGAAGGACATGGCCACCCGCGCCGAGACGCCGGTGAGGCTCGCCGACCTGGCGGCCGCGGTCCGCCCGGCCAGGTAGGGCCAGGAGGGGCCCGCACCGGCTGTCCGGTTGTCCTGGGACAAGCCGCGGCCCGGGCCGATCCGGCACCATCCAGGGACCATGCGCCTCGCCGCCGCCCTCGCCGCGCTCCTCGCCCTCGCCGCCCCCGGCGCCGCCCGCGCCCTCGGCGACGAGGAGATCGGCGTGGGGCTGCCGGCCCCCGGCTTCTCGCTCAAGGCCCTCAACCCCGAGGCGGCCGGGCTCACCTGGCTGGCCCTCGACCGCTACGTGGGCGAGGAGGCCGAGGATCCGGGCGCCAAGGTGGTGCTGCTCAGCTTCTTCGCCTCCTGGTGCGGCCCCTGCCAGAAGGAGCTGCCCTTCCTGGTCCAGCTCGACGCCCTCTACCGCGGCCAGGGGCTGCGGGTGGTGAGCGTCAGCATCGACAGGGACGAGGGCGGCATCGAGGCGGCCCGCCGGCTGGTGTCGGGCGCCAAGGTCGGCTTCCCGGTCCTCTCCGACCGCTTCAACTTCCTGGCCAAGCGCTACCTGGGCGACGAGGCGCCGCTCCCCTCGGTCTTCCTGGTGGCCCGCGACGGCACCGTGCTGCGCATCGAGCGCGGCTACGCCAAGGACGCCAGCGCCTTCCTGCTCGCGTCGGTGCAGGAGGCCCTCGGGCTCCGCACCGCGAGCCCGGCCCAGCCGGCCTCCCTGGCGCGGCCGGCCTCGGCCCAGGCCCGCCAGTGATCGCCCGGGCCGGCCAGGCCCCGATCCTCCCGCGGTAGAGTGCCGCCGTGCGCGACCTGCTCGTCATCGCCGGCCCCACCGGCTCGGGGAAGTCGGCCCTGGCCGTGGACCTGGCGCAGCGCCTCGGCGGCGAGATCGTCGGCGCCGACTCGCAGCAGCTCTACCGGGCCCTCGACGTCGGCACCGCCAAGCCCACCGCCGCGGAGCGCGCCGCCGCGCCCCACCACCTGGTGGACGTGGCCGAGCCGGGGGAGGGGATGGACGCGGCCCGCTACGTGGCCCTGGCCGACGCGGCCATCGCCGGGATCGAGGGCCGCGGGGCGCTGCCCATGGTGGTGGGCGGCACCGGGCTCTACCTCCGCGCCCTGCTCCACGGCGTGGTGGACGCGCCGGGGCGGGACCCGGCCCTCCGCGCGCGGCTGGAGGCGGAGGCGGCGGCGCTGGGCCGGCCGGCGCTCCACGCCCGGCTGGCGGCGGTCGACCCGGCCGCCGCGGCGCGCATCCTCCCCAACGACCTGGTCCGCATCGTGCGCGCGCTGGAGATCGCCGCCGGCGGCCGGACGCAGAGCGAGCTCCACGCCGAGCACGCCTTCAAGCCGGACCGCTACCGGTTCCTCTTCCTGGCCCTCGACCCGCCGCGCCCCGCGCTGCACCGGCGGCTCGACGCGCGGGTGGAGGCCATGTTCGCCGGCGGGATCCTCGAGGAGGCGCGGGCGCTGCTGGCGCGGCTCGGGTCGCCGCTGCCGGAGAAGCTCCCCATCGGGTACGCCGAGGCGGCCGCGGTGGTGGAGGGGACCCTGCCGCTGGCCGAGGCGGTGCGGCGCGTCCAGGTGGCCCACCGCCGCTACGCCAAGCGGCAGGTGATCTGGCTGCGGCGCGAGCCGGGCGTCGAGTGGCTGGCGCCGCCGGTGGACGCGGGGGCGCTGGCGCGCCGCGTCACGGCCTGGCGGCGCGCGCCGTGAATTCCCGCGGCGGCGTGCTATAAGCGCCCCCGTGCAAAAGCCCACGTTTGCCCTCGACTTCGAGCGCCCGCTGCTGGCCCTCGAGTCCAAGATCGCCGAGCTGAAGGAGCTGTCCGGCGGCGCCAAGGTCGATTTCTCCGACGAGATCCTGAAGCTGGAGCGCAAGGCCAAGAAGCTCCAGGCCGAGATCTTCAGCGACCTGACGCCCTGGCAGACGGTGCAGCTGGCCCGCCACCCGGCGCGCCCCTACACCGTGGACTACCTGAAGGCCCTCTTCACCGACTTCTTCGAGGTGGAGGGTGACCGGCGCTTCGCCGCCGACCGCGCCATCGTGGGCGGCTTCGCCCGCTTCGACGGCCAGCCGGTGGTGGTGATGGGCCACCAGAAGGGGCGCAGCACCAAGGAGAACATGCTGCGCAACTTCGGCATGCCCCGCCCCGAGGGCTACCGCAAGGCGCGCCGCCTCTTCGATCTCGCCGAGCGCTTCCGCATGCCGGTGCTGATCTTCATCGACACGCCGGGCGCCTACCCGGGCATCGGCGCCGAGGAGCGCGGGCAGGCCGAGGCCATCGCCGTCAACCTGGAGGTCATGTCCTCGCTCTCGGTGCCGAGCATCTCGGTGGTCATCGGCGAGGGGGCCTCGGGCGGCGCGCTGGGCCTGGGCGTCACCAGCCGCATCCTCATGCTGGAGTACAGCTGGTACAACGTCATCTCGCCGGAGAGCTGCAGCGCCATCCTCTACCGCGACCCGGGGCAGGCCAAGAAGTCGGCCGACGCCCTCAAGCTCACCGCCAAGGACCTGGCCGGCTTCGGCATCACCGACGAGATCGTGCAGGAGGCCCCCGGCGGCGCGCACCGCGACCCGGCGCTCACCGCGCGGAACGTCGGCGACGCCATCCGGCGCCACCTGGCGCAGCTCAAGCAGCTGACCCCGGAGCAGGTGGTGGCCGACCGGTACCGCAAGTACCGCGCCATGGGCGTCTTCACGCAGGACGACTAGGCGCGGCGGGGGTGGGGCGCAGCGCCGCAGGTTGCCCCTGTGGTATGACAGCGCCCCTCATGGCCCTCGTCCCGCCCAACGTCGCCTCCCTCACTCCCTACGTCCCCGGCAAGCCCATCGAGGAGGTCGAGCGCGAGCTCGGCATCACCGGGGTCGCCAAGCTCGCCTCCAACGAGAACGCCCTCGGCCCGTCGCCGCTGGCGCTGGCCGCGGCGCGCGAGGCGGCCGGCAAGGTGCACCTCTACCCGGACGGCGCCGCCTACACGCTGAAGCAGGCCCTGGCGGCCAAGCTGGGCGTGGGCATGGAGGAGGTCTTCGTCGGCAACGGCTCCAACGAGCTCATCGAGCTGATGGTGCGCACCTTCGTCCTGGAGGACGAGGCGGTGCTCACCTCGGCCGGCAGCTTCGTGGCCTACCGGCTGGCGGCCCAGGCCCACGGCCGGACCTTCGTGGAGGCGCCCATGAAGGCGCGCTTCCACTACGACCTGACGGCGCTCCTCGACCGCGTCACCCGGAAGACCAAGGTGATCTTCCTGGCCAACCCGGACAACCCCACCGGCACCTGGTTCCTGGAGCACGAGCTGGTGCCCTTCCTGGAGGCGGTGCCGCAGACCACGCTGGTGGTCCTCGACGAGGCCTACGTCGAGTTCGTGGACGCCCCGGGCTTCCAGGACTCGATGGCGCTGCGCAAGCGCTTCCCCAACCTGGTGGTGCTCCGCACCTTCTCCAAGATCTACGGCCTGGCCGGCCTGCGCCTGGGCTACGGCGTGGCCCGGGCCGAGCTGGTCGGCTACCTCGACCGGGTGCGGGCCCCCTTCAACGTCAACCTGGTGGCCCAGGCGGCCGGCGTGGCGGCCCTCGGCGACGTGGAGCACGTGCGGCGCAGCCGCGAGCTGGTGCGGTCGGAGCGCCCCTTCCTGGCGGCCGGGCTGGCGGCGCTGGGCGCGACCGTGGTGCCGTCGCAGGGCAACTTCGTGCTGGCCGACTTCCCGGGGTCCAACGGCAAGGAGGTCTTCGAGAAGCTGCTGCGCGAGGCGGTGGTGGTGCGGCCGGTGGGCGGCTACGGCTTCCCCACCTGCCAGCGCGTCACCGTGGGCACCCGGCCGGAGAACGAGAAGTGCCTGGCCGCCTTCAAGAAGGTGCTGGGCCGGTGACGGGCCCGCGCCCCTTCATCGTCGCCATCGACGGCCCCGCCGGGGCCGGCAAGTCGAGCGCGTCCCGGATGCTGGCGGCGCGCCTCGGCTTCGCCCTGGTGGACACCGGCGCCATCTACCGGACGGTGGCCCTGGCCGCCAGCCGGCAGGGCATCGCCTTCGACGACGACGCCCGGCTGGGCGCCCTCCTGCCGGCGCTGGCCATCCACTTCCACCCGCCGCGGGAGGAGGGCGGGGCCCAGCACGTGCTCCTCGGCGACGAGGACGTCTCGAAGGAGATCCGCACGCCCCCCATGTCGCTCGGCGCCAGCGCCGTCTCGGCGCGGCCGGTGGTGCGGGCCGGCCTCCTCGACCTGCAGCGCCGCCTGGCCTGCGCCCCGGAGAACCGCGGCGCGGTGCTGGAGGGGCGCGACATCGGCACGGTGGTCTTCCCCGACGCCGACCTCAAGGTCTTCCTCACCGCCAGCGAGGCCTGCCGGGCCCGGCGCCGCCACGGCGAGCTGGCCGCCAAGGGCGACCCCTCCACCTACGAGCAGGTCCTGGCCGACCAGCTGCGGCGCGACAAGAACGACAGCGAGCGCGAGGCGGCGCCCCTCAAGGCGGCCGACGACGCCCGGGTCTTCGACTCCTCGGGCGTGCCCCTCGACGAGGTGGTGGAGCAGCTGGCGCGGGAGGTCGAGGCGCGCCTGGCGGCCCGCGGGGGCGCGCGGTGAGCGAGCGGGCCTACGGCCCTCGCGAGTGCGGCAGCTGCCGCCTCTGGCGACCCATCCTGGAGGACGAGCGAGGCCCCATCGGCCCCTGCCGCCTCCAGGTCCGCACCGGCGACTTCCCCGGCACCGCCCCGGCCTGCGAGCGCTTCATGGCCCGCGACGCCGCCATCCCCAGCGCCCCGCCCCCCGAGCCGGAGCGCCGGCGCCGCGCCTCCTCGCTGCGCCCGGTGGTGGTCCACCGGCCCGGCGAGGCCGTCCCCGTCACGACCTACGTCCCCGTGGAGCGGGCGCCGCGCGCGCCGCTCCCGGCCCTGCCAGAGGAGCTCACCGACATGACCCGCGAGGAGTTCGCCCAGGCCATCCGCGAGGCGCTGCGAGAGGACCACGCCGAGGTGAAGCTGGCCAACAAGTGGGAGGGCGGCACGGTGGTGCTCAAGCCGGGCGACCCCGGCACCGCGCCCAAGGAGCTGCCCCTCGACGCCCTGCTCCACAAGGTCATCATGATCCGCGACCGGCTGCGGGTGCTGGAGGCCAAGATCAACGCCCACGAGAAGCTCACCGACGCCGAGAAGGTGGACTTCCAGCAGTACGTGACGCGCTGCTACGGCTCCCTCACCACCTTCAACGTCCTCTTCAAGGACGAGAAGGACAAGTTCGTGGGGGAGAAGTCCTGACCGCCTCCCGTTTGAATCCGCGGCGCCGGCCATTATAGAAGGGCCGCGAGGTGAGCGGATGGACGTGAAGATCGCGCAGACGGCCGGGTTCTGCTGGGGCGTGCGCCGCACCGTGGACCAGGTGATGGCGGTGGCCGACCAGGCCCGGGGCCCGGTGGTGACGCTGGGTCCCATCATCCACAACCCCCAGGCGGTGGCCCGCATGCGCGAGAAGGGCGTGGGGACCGTCAACGCCATCGCCGAGGTGGGCGACGGCACCACCGTGGTGGTGCGCACCCACGGCGCGGTCCAGTCGGAGCTGGAGTCGGCCAAGGCCCGTGGCCTCGAGGTGGTGGACGGCACCTGCCCCTACGTGAAGTACCCGCAGGCCATGGCGCAGCGGCTCTCCCGGGAGGGCTACCACCTGGTCATCGTGGGCGACGCCAACCACGCCGAGGTGAAGGGCGTGGTCTCCTACGCGGTGGGGCCCTGCACGGTGGTGAAGCCGGGCGGCCCCATCCCGGAGATCAAGGACAAGAAGGTGGCGGTGGTGGCCCAGACCACCTGCATCGGCGCGGACTTCGAGCGGGTGGTGGGGGCGCTGGCCCTCCGCCACAAGGAGGTCCGGGCGGTCAACACCATCTGCAGCGACACCGAGGAGCGGCAGGCCGACGCCCGGAGCCTGGCCGCCGAGGTGGACGCGGTGGTGGTGGTGGGCGGGAAGAACAGCGCCAACACGCGCCACCTGGCGGAGATCTGCAAGGAAATCCAGCCCCGGACCTGGCACGTGGAGACCGAGGCGGAGCTCCAGCCGGCCTGGTTCGAGGGCTGCAAGCTGGTGGGGCTGTCGGCCGGCGCCTCCACGCCGGACTGGGTGGTCCAGGGCGTGGCCGACTGGCTGCGCCGGCTCCACTGAGCCGTCCCGCCGCACCGCCCCCCCGGCCGGGGAAGCCCCAGGCCGGTCGCGCGTTGACGCCCGAAATTCAGGCGTGTAGGGTGCGCACCTTCCGTTCGCCAGGACGGAGATCCGCCGGGGTGTCCCCGGCGGGCGACGGCGGCCTCGATCCCCGGGCCGACGGCGCCATCGAACCAGGGGCAACACGAGTCGACGCCGGCCGCGCCTGTCCCTCCGCCAGCGTCCTCCCAGAGAGAACAGAGCCCACACGAATGGAGAATCAGATTCCCGCTACGGCCGAGGCCGAGGTCGAAGATTTCGCCGCGATGTTCGCCGCCAGCGAGGCCCAGCAGGGCCCCGTCGAGGAAGGCAAGGTCGTCAGCGGCACCGTCATCCAGCTGACCAAGGACTACGCCGTCATCGACATCGGCTACAAGTCCGAGGGCCAGGTGGCGATGAACGAGTTCGCCCCCGGCCCGGATGGCGCGCCCGGCGTGAAGGTCGGTGACAAGGTGGAGGTTCTCGTGGAGTCCCGCGAGAACGACACCGGCATGGTCGTCCTCTCCAAGGAGAAGGCCGACAAGATGCGCATCTGGGACGAGATCTCCGCCGCGTGCGAGCGCGACGAGCTCGTCGAGGGCGTCATCGTGGGCCGCGTCAAGGGCGGCCTCTCGGTCGACATCGGCGTGAAGGCCTTCCTGCCCGGCTCGCAGGTGGACATCCGCCCGGTCCGCAACCTGGACAAGCTGATCGGCGAGAAGTTCAAGTTCAAGGTCATCAAGTTCAACAAGAAGCGCGGGAACATCGTCCTGTCGCGCCGCGTGCTGCTCGAGAAGGAGCGCGAGGAGCTGAAGAAGGAGACCCTCAAGAACCTCAAGGAGGGCGCCATCCTCAAGGGCGTGGTCAAGAACCTCACCGACTACGGTGCGTTCATCGACCTCGGCGGCATCGACGGCCTGCTCCACGTCACCGACATGTCCTGGGGCCGCATCGGCCACCCCAGCGAGATGTTCGAGGTGGGCCAGGAGGTCCGCGTCGTCGTCCTCAAGTTCGACCCCGCCTCCGAGCGCGTCAGCCTGGGCCTCAAGCAGATCCAGGAGGACCCGTGGCACCGCGCCGACGAGAAGTACCCGGTCGGCACCCGCGTCAAGGGCAAGGTGGTCAGCCTCACCGACTACGGCGCCTTCATCGAGCTGGAGCAGGGCGTCGAGGGCCTGGTGCACGTCTCCGAGATGAGCTGGACCAAGCGGGTCAAGCACCCGTCCAAGCTCGTCGAGGTCGGCCAGCCGGTCGAGGCCGTGGTCCTCGACATCGACCCCAAGGCCAAGCGGATCAGCCTCGGCATGAAGCAGATCGAGGCCAACCCGTGGACGCTCCTCGAGGACAAGTACCCCATCGGCTCCGTCATCCGCGGCGAGGTCCGCAACGTCACCGACTTCGGCATCTTCGTCGGCGTCGAGGAGGGCATCGACGGCCTGGTGCACGTGTCCGACATCTCCTGGACCGAGCGCATCAAGCACCCGGGTGAGAAGTTCAAGAAGGGCGACGTGGTCGAGGCGGTGGTGCTCAACATCGACGTCGAGAACGAGCGCTTCTCCCTCGGCATCAAGCAGCTGGCCTCCGACCCGTGGACCACGCTGGCCGAGCGCCACCCGGTGGGCTCGCGCCTCAACGGCAAGGTCACCAAGGTCACCGACTTCGGCGCCTTCGTGGAGCTGGAGCCGGGCATCGAGGGCCTGGTGCACGTCTCCGAGATGAAGGACGAGCGGGTCGAGAACCCCCGCGACGTCGTCAAGGAGGGGGACGAGATCGCGGTCAAGGTCATCGACATGGACCTGCAGGAGCGCAAGGTGGCCCTGTCCATCAAGGCGCTCAACCGCGACGGCGGCGAGGAGGACTACCGCGAGTACCTGCGCAAGCAGGGCGACGGTCGCGCCCGCCTCGGCGACCTGATGGAGAAGTTCAACCGCCGGAAGTAGCGACGGCGGACCATCGGTCCTGGCCTCACCCACGGGCGGCCCGCGCGAGCGGGTCGCCCGTTCGTATTCCCGGCGGCGGGACCCGACCCGCCCGGGCGTGCGCCCGCCAGCCCACGTTGCGCCGCCCCCGCCCGCGTGGTTACCTCGACGGGACATGGACCCCGTCGATCCCAACCAGCCCCTGCCGACCACGCCGGTCGAGCCCGCCACCCCGGCCTCCGGCCCGGCCGCGCCGCCCCCGCCGCTCCCCCGGCCCCCCGCCGCCGAGCCGCCGCGCTGGGGCGCCCCGCCGCCCCCGCCGCCCCCGTACGGTGCGCCCCCGGGCGGCGCCTGGGGCGCGCCGCCGCCGTCGTTCCCGCCGCCGCCCCCGCCGAAGCGCGACCGGCTGGCCCTGGCCATCGTCGGCTTCGTCTTCGGCGGCCTGTTCCTGGTCTTCTTCGGCTTCCTCCTCCTCGCCTACGGCGTGGTGAAGGGCGAGGGCCCCCACATCTCCAGCGGCCCGCGGATGGGCGTGGTGGAGGTGAAGGGCGGCATCGGCATGGGCGGCGAGGGCGTGGACGCCGAGCGGGTCATGAAGCAGATCCGCCGCTTCGCCGACGACGACGGCATGAAGGCCGTGCTGGTGCGCATCGACTCCCCCGGCGGCGCGGTCTCGCCGTCGCAGGAGATCTACGACGAGCTGAGGAAGCTCGCGGAGAAGAAGGTGGTGGTCTGCTCGATGGGCAACGTGGCCGCCTCGGGCGGCTTCTACGTGGCCATGGGCTGCCGCAAGATCGTGGCCGAGCCGGGCACGCTCACCGGCTCCATCGGCGTCATCAGCCAGTTCGTCAACGTGAAGGGGCTGGTGGCGCGCTTCGACGTCAAGATGGAGACCATCAAGAGCGGCAAGCTCAAGGACATGGGCAACCCCTTCGAGGACCTGCCGCCCGAGACCCGCGCCTACTGGCAGTCGGTCACCAACCAGATCTACGAGCAGTTCCTCGGCGCCGTGGTGGCCTCGCGCAAGCTGCCGGAGGCCAAGGTGCGCGAGGTGGCCGACGGCCGGGTCTTCACCGGCCAGGACGCCAAGGCGGCCGGCCTCATCGACGAGCTGGGCAACTTCTGGGCGGCGGTGGACCTGGCCAAGAAGGAGGCCGGCCTCACCGGCGAGCCGACGCTGGTCTACCCGGCCGAGGACGGGGCCCGCTTCCTCGAGCACCTCGTGGGCGGCGCCGCCGGCGCCGTGGCCAGGGCCGTCAAGGCCGAGGTGCAGGCCGAGGCCCAGGCGGTGGCGCGGCCGGGGCTCTACCTGCTGGCGCCGTAGGCGGGGAAGGGGGGACGCGATGGATCGGCCGCTCTGGGCCCCGTGGCGGATGGAGTTCATCGCCGCCGAGAAGCCGAAGGGGTGCATCTTCTGCGACTTCCCGGCGGCCCCCGAGGCCGACGACCGCAAGAACCTGGTGGTGCACCGCGCCGAGCACGCCTTCGTGGTGCTCAACCGCTACCCCTACAACTCCGGCCACGTCATGGTGGTGCCGCTCCGCCACGGCGCCGACCTCGACGCCTTCCCGGCGGCCGAGTGGGCGGGCCTCCAGGAGCTGCTCCGCCACACCGCCGCGGTGCTGCGGGCCACCTACCGGCCGGAGGGGCTCAACCTGGGCATGAACCTGGGGCGGGCCGGCGGGGCCGGCATCGTCGACCACGTGCACTGGCACCTGGTGCCGCGCTGGATCGGGGACAACAACTTCATGCCGGTGCTGGCCGACATCCGGGTCATGGTCGACCACCTCGACACCACCTGGGAGAAGCTGCGCGCCGGCTTCGCCGCCCCGCCCGGCTAGGACGCCGTGGACGGGACGCTCCTCCCGCTGCTGGTGGCCGCGGCGGCGGCCTGGCTCGCCAGCTGGCTCTGGGACCGCCGCCAGCGGCGGCGCGAGGCGGCCCGCAAGGTGCTGACCGGCGTCCGCTCCATGATCTCGGACGATCCGGACGCCGCCATCGAGGCCCTCTCCGACGCGGCCCGTCTCGACACGCCGCAGGCCCTGGAGACCTACCTGGCCCTGGGGGCGCTGCTGCGGCGCACCGGCGACCTCTCCCGCGCCATCCGCCTCCACCGCAACATGCTGGTGGGGCCGAAGCTCGACGCCGCGCTCCGCCCCGAGGTGGAGCGGGAGCTGGCCGAGGACTACCGCAAGTCGGGCATGCTGGCGGAGGCGGCGGAGCTGCTCCGGCCCCTGGCCGGCCGCGACCGGCGCGCCGCCGAGGCGCTCCGCGACGTGCGGGCCGACCAGGGGGCCTGGCGCGAGGCGGCGGCGCTGGAGCGGTCCCTGCCGGGCGGCGGCGCCCCCCGGCGGCTGGCCCACCTGCTGGCCGCGGCGGCCCGCGCCGACCTGGCCGCCAGCCCGCCGCGCCTGGCCGAGGCGACGGCGGCGGCCGAGGAGGCGGTGGCGGCCGCGCCGGCGTGCGGCGCCGCCTGGCTGGCCCGCGCCGAGGCCCGGGCGGCCGCCGGACAGGCGGGCGGCGCCCTCGACGACCTGGCCCGGGCCCTCGACGCCGAGCCGCGCGCCGCCGTGCTGGCCTGGCCGCCCCTGGCCCGGCTGGAGTCGCCGGCGGCGCGCGAGGCCGGCCTGGCCTTCCTGGCGGCGCGGGTGGCGGCGGCGCCGGCCGATCCGGCCCCGCGCATGCTGCAGGGGCGGCTGCTGCACCGCGCCGGCCGGCGCGCCGAGGCGCTGGCGGCGCTGCGGGCGGCCCTCGACCTCGACGAGCGCGGGGAGGTGACGCTGGCGCTCCGCGACCTGCTCCGGGAGAGCGAGGCCGACCCGGCCGGCCCGGACGACCTGGCGGCCCGCCACGAGCTGGTGGTGGCGGCGCTGCGGCGGCGGGCCCGGGCGGTGGCCTGCGCCCGCTGCGGGGCCGAGGCGCCGTCCCGGGCGTGGCGCTGCCGCTCCTGCGGCGCCTTCGACGCCTTCCCGTGATACCCTGAACGCATGTCACGGACCTACCAGCTCCGGTCCGCCGCCCGCGGCGGCGGGGCGCTCAACTACCAGGGGCTGCTCAACGACGAGCAGGTGGCCGTGGTGGAGGCCGGGGAGGGGCCCATCCTGGTGGTGGCCGGGGCCGGCTCCGGCAAGACCCGCACGCTCACCTGGCGCGTGGCCCGGCTGGTCCACGAGGGGACGCAGCCCGAGTCGATCCTGCTCCTCACCTTCACCAACAAGGCGGCCAAGGAGATGCTGCGCCGGGTGGAGGAGGTGGCCCGCCTCGACACCCGCCGCATCACCGGCGGCACCTTCCACCACGTGGCCCACCAGGTGCTGCGCGAGCACGCCGGGGAGCTGGGCTACGCCCGCGGCTACTCCATCCTCGACCGCGAGGACGCCAGCGACGTGATGACCGCCGCCATCGCCGACTGCGGGCAGGCGGTGGGGGCGCGCCGCTTCCCCAAGGCCGACGTGCTGGTGGACCTGGTCTCCATGGCGGTCAACACGCAGGTCCCGCTGGCCGACGTGGTGGCCACCCGCCGGCCCCAGTTCCTCCCGCTCACCGACGACATCCTGCGGGTGGCGCGGCGCTACGCCGAGCGCAAGCACGCGCTCAACGCCATGGACTTCGACGACCTGCTCCTCAACTGGAAGATCCTGCTGGCGGAGCGGGAGCCGGTGCGGCGCGCCCTGGGTGAGAAGTACCGGCACATCCTGGTGGACGAGTACCAGGACACCAACCGGCTGCAGGGCGACGTGGTGGACCTGCTGGCCCAGGACCACCGCAACCTCTGCGTGGTGGGGGACGACGCCCAGTCCATCTACGGCTTCCGCGGCGCCCACTTCGCCAACATCCTGGGGTTCGAGCAGCGCTACCCCGGGGCGCGGCGCTTCGCCCTCACCGTCAACTACCGGTCGACCCCGCAGATCCTGGCCCTGGCCAACGCCTCCATCGCCTGCAACCTGAAGCAGTTCGAGAAGGAGCTCCAGAGCGTGCGCCCCGACGGCGCGCTGCCGGCGCTGGTCCCCTGCCGCGACGTCTTCCAGCAGGCGGCCTTCGTGGCCCAGCGGGTGATGGAGCTGCGCGACGAGGGGATCCCGCTCCCCGAGATCGCGGTGCTCTACCGCGCCCACCACCACTCGATGGAGATCCAGTTCGAGCTGGCCCGGCGCGGCATCCCCTTCGTGGTCCGCTCCGGGGTGCGCTTCTTCGAGGCGGCCCACGTGAAGGACGTGCTGGCCCACCTGCGCTTCGCGCGCAACCCGGGGGACGAGCTGGCGCTGAAGCGCTGCCTCAAGGTCACCCCGGGGGTGGGGACCGCCACCGCCGACGCCGTCTGGACCGCGCTGGCGGCCCGGCGGCGGCGCGGCGAGGGGACGGTGGAGGAGCTCTCGTCGCCCGACGTGGCGGGCCAGGTGCCGGCCAAGGGGCGCCCCGGCTTCAAGGCGCTGGCCGACCTGCTCAAGTCCCTCACCCGGCCCCCCACCCGCGACCTGCCGGGCGAGGCCATCGAGAAGGTGCTGGAGGGCGGCTACGAGGAGTACCTGCGGGCGGAGTTCCTCAACGCCGACAGCCGCATCGAGGACCTGCGCCAGCTCGCCGAGTTCGCCCGCGGCTACGAGGACACCGAGACCTTCCTGGCCGAGATCTCGCTCCTCTCCGAGCTCAGCGCCGAGACGGTGAGCGAGGGGGGCGAGCCGGACGAGAAGATGGTGCTGTCCAGCGTGCACCAGGCCAAGGGGCTGGAGTGGCGGGCGGTCTTCGTGGCCTGGCTGGCCGACGGCCGCTTCCCCAGCGCCCAGGCCCTCAAGGATCGCGACGGCGAGGAGGAGGAGCGCCGGCTCTTCTACGTGGCCTGCACGCGCGCCAAGGACGAGCTCTACCTGACCTACCCGGTGGTGGCCGCGCCCCGCGATCGCGAGCGGGTGATCATGAAGGCCTCCCGCTTCCTTGAGGAGCTGCCGGCCGACCCGCCGCTCTGCGAGCGCTGGCAGCTGGAGGAGGGGGCGGGGGCGCCGGGCCTGGGCGCCGCGCCCCAGCCGGCCCAGGTGGCGCCGCGGGACGCCCGCAGCGTGCCGGCGCTCTTCGGCACGCCCGGTCCCGATGAGGGGCCGGCCCGCGGCGCGGCGCGCGCCGGGCTCGCGCGACCCGCCCCGGGCGAGGACGAGGGCGGGGACGGGGAGGGGGGCGACGGCGGGGGCGACGACGTCCCGTTCTAGCGCCGCCGGCCGGCCCGGCGCACCCCGCCGCACACCCGGGCCAGAAGCGGGAGGCGCCCCGGGATCCGTGCTAGAACGGCCCGATGGCTGGACCGCGGGAGAAGCCCATCATCGGCATCGACCTGGGCACCACCAGCGCCTGCGTGGCGCACGTGCGCAACCGCATCCCGCGCGTGGTGCCCACCGACAAGGGGAACCTGATCCTCCCCAGCGTGGTGGCCCTCTCCGACAAGGGCGACGTGCTGGTGGGCGCGGTCGCCAAGGACCAGCTGGTCGTCAACCCGAAGAACACCATCTACGGCGCCAAGCGGCTCATCGGCCGCAAGTGGAACTCCCGGGTGGTGCAGGAGCTGCGCAGCTACTACAGCTACGACATCGTGGAGGGGCCCGACGGCGACGCCGCGGTGCTGCTGGGCGGCAAGGTCCGCAGCCTCCCCGAGATCAGCGCCATGGTGCTGGCGCACATCAAGAAGATCGCCGAGGCCTTCCTGGAGCGGGACATCCCCGAGGCCATCATCTCGGTGCCGGCCTACTACTCCGACGCCCAGCGGCAGGCGGTGCGCGAGGCCGGCAAGCTGGCCGGCTTCGAGGTCAAGCGCATCGTCAACGAGCCCACCGCCGCGGCGCTGGCCTACGGCTTCTCGCGGGGGCTGGACCAGAAGATCCTGGTCTACGATCTCGGCGGCGGCACCTTCGACGTCTCGGTGCTGCAGCTCTCCGGCAACGTCTTCGAGGTGCTGGCCACCGGCGGCGACACCTTCCTGGGCGGCGTGGACTTCGACAACCGCATCATCGACTACGTCCTCGAGGACTTCTGGCGGCAGCACAAGATCGACCTGGCCGGCTCGCCCATCGCCATGCAGCGGGTCAAGAGCGGCGCCGAGACCGCCAAGATCGACCTCTCCCTCATCCCCAACGTGGTCATCGACCTGCCCTTCATCGAGGAGCGGCGGGGGCGCCCGCTCGACGTGCGCGTGCCGCTGTCGCGGCAGACGCTCAACGAGCTGACCATGGACCTGGTGGACCGCACCTTCGAGCTGTGCGACCAGGTGCTGGCCGAGAAGAAGCTGCGCCCCCGGGACATCGACGAGGTCATCCTGGTGGGCGGCCAGTCGCGCATGCCCATGGTGCAGGAGAAGATCCGCGAGCACTTCGGCAAGCCGGCGCGCAAGGGCGTCCACCCCGACGAGTGCGTGGCCCTGGGGGCCGCCATCCTGGGCGACTCCCTCGACAGCATCGACTCGGTGACGCTGGTGGACGTGCTCTCCATGCCCATCGGCATCGCCACGCCGACCAGCCACTTCCGGCGGGTGCTCGACAAGAACACCACCATCCCCTCGACGCGCTCCTTCCGCCTCCCGCCGCCGCGCGAGCCGGGCAAGCCCATCGAGATCGACATCTACCAGGGCGACTCGGACCTGATCGTCGACAACGAGTTCCTCGGCTCCATCCGGCTCCCCGCCGCCGCCACCGGGCGGCGCATCGACTTCAAGCTCGACGAGGAGTGCCTGCTCAAGGTCAGCTTCGACGATCCCGAGCACGGCATGCGGAACCTCGAGCTGGCCACCCGCGACACGCCGGAGAGCCTCAGGCGCGCGCTGGCCGAGGCGGCGCGCCAGCGCGACGCGGACCGGGCCCCGGCGGCCGGCGACGGCGCCAAGCGGGGCGGCCTCTTCGGCTGGCTCAAGCGAGGGTAGGGCGGTGGAGTTCGGCACTCGCCCCTGGATCGCCGCGGTGGTGGAGGCCCTCAACCGCCAGCCGGGCCTGCCCGCCGCGCTGGCCGGCCTGGGGGCCGACCTGGCCCTGGTGATCGAGCCCTCGCCCGGCTTCCCGCGCGCCCTGGCCGTCTGGGGCCGGCAGGCCGGCGGCCGGGTGGCAGAGTGGCGCGTGCTGCACGACGAGGACGAGCTGCTGGAGCTGGAGCCGGCCTACGTGGTCCGGGCGCCGTGGCGGACCTGGCGCGAGCTCCTGGACGGCGGCGATCCGGTCAAGGCGGCGCTCAGCGGCCGGGTCAAGGTGCAGGGCGATCTCGAGGCGCTGGTGCGGCGCGCCGGCCACCGCGCCGTGGTGGACGCGGCCCTGGCGGCCGTCCCCACCGAGTTCCCCGGCGAAGGGCACGGCGGCGGAGGTGCGAGATGAAGCCAGGCGTCCCCGGGCTGGCGGCGCTGCTGGAGGAGGCCACGCGCCTCGCCTCCGCGGCGGCCGGCAAGGTCATGGCCGACCCCCGCGGCCAGGAGGCGGTGGCCCGCGCCGTGGGGTTGGCGCAGCGGAGCGCGCAGCGCATCGAGGCGCTCCAGGCCGAGGCCATGAAGGCGGCCGGCATCCCCGGCCGGCAGGACTACCAGGAGCTGGCGCGGAGCCTGGCCCGGCTGAAGCGCAAGGCCCGGGAGCTGACCGAGAAGCTGGAGGCGCAGCGGCGGGCCCAGGCCGGCGGGGCTGGCGGAAAAGGCGGCCAGGACCGGTGAGTTCGCGTTGACAGCCGCGGGGGCCGACGGCATACTCCGCGCCCTCTTCGCAGCCGGGCGCTTAGCTCAGCGGTAGAGCATCGCCTTCACACGGCGAGGGTCGTAGGTTCGAAACCTACAGCGCCCATGAGGGGTTGGCCGGAAACGGCCGACCCCTTTTCCTTTCCAGCCACCCCGTGCCCATCCCACGCCCACCCATGACGCCGCGTCGCTGTCCCCGGCTCACGGGGAGGGTCGCGCGTTTGCGGTGGCCGATCGCCGCGTGCTACCTCCGAGCCACCGCGATGCCGTCGTCCCAGCCCCGCCACGCCCTCGCCGCCCTGGCGATCTCCGCGCTCCTGGCGCTCCCGACCTCCTCCCCGGCGCAAGGCCCGGCCTGCCCGGAGGGGATGCGCCCGCTCGCCGGCGGGCGCTACCGCCCCGTCGACGCGGCGGCCGCGGCGGTGGTGGCGCCCTTCTGCCTCGACCAGATCGAGGTCACCGCCGCCGGCTACGCCGCCTGCGTCCGCGCCGGCGGGTGCCGCGACGAGGGGCTGGCCTGCGGGAAGGCGGCCACCTACGGCGCGCCCGGCAAGGCCACCCACCCGGTCAACTGCGTCACCTGGTTCGACGCCGACGCCTTCTGCCGGGCCCAGGGCAAGCGGCTCCCCTCCGACCCCGAGTGGGAGTGGGCCGCCCGCGGCCAGGCCCGCGGCTCCACCTACCCCTGGGGCGACGCGCCGCCGGCCGGCCGGGCCTGCTGGGACGGGAAGGGGAACAGCCTGGGCAGCGGCGGGCGCAACGAGACCTGCCCGGTGGCCTCCAACCCGGCGGGCGACAGCCCCGAGGGGCTGGCCGATCTCGGCGGCAACGTCCGCGAGTGGACCAGCGGCCGCGACGGCCGCCTCCGCGTGGTGCGGGGCGGCTCCTGGGGCGACAGCCTCCCCGAGTTCCTGGCCGCGGCCTTCCGCGGCATGAACGCCCCCGACGAGCGCTTCGAGCTGACCGGCTTCCGCTGCGCCGCCGACCCGGTACCGGACCGGTCCGCCGCCGCCCCGCCCGCGCGCGCCGAGGCCGAGGGGCCCGGGGCGATCCGCGTCGACATCGGGACCATCCGCATCGACCTGCCGCAGGGCGGGCCGGGGACCGGCCGGTGAGCGCGCGCCGACCCCTGGCCGTCCTCTTCGACCTGGACGGCACGCTGGTGGACACCGTGCCCTTCATCCTGGCCTCGGTGCGCGCCTGCTTCGAGGGGTACGGCCGCTGCCCCACCGACGCCGAGTGGATCGCCGGGATCGGCACGCCCCTGCGCGAGCAGCTGGCCTCCTTCGCCCGCGATCCGGCCGACGTCGACGGGCTCTTCGCCCGCTACCGCGCCTTCTGGCTGCAGCACCACGACGAGATGACGGCGCTCTTCCCCGGGGCCGCCGAGGCGGTCCTGGCCCTGCGGGCGGCGGGGCACCCGCTGGCGGTGGTCACCGCCAAGATCGCCACCGGCGCCGAGCGGACGCTGCGCCACGTGGGGCTCTGGGAGGCCATCGACGTGGTGGTGGCCGCCGACACCGTCGAGCGGTCCAAGCCCGATCCCATGCCGGTGCGGTACGCCCTGGCCCGCCTCGGGCGCGAGCCCGGCGAGGCCGTGATGATCGGCGACTCCAACCACGACCTCGCCGCCGGCCGGGCCGCCGGCACGGCCACGGCCGGCGTGCTCTGGGGCGCCGCCAGCCGCGCGGTGCTGGCCCCACTGGCCGACCACCTGCTGTCCGGGATGGACGAGGTGGTCCCGCTGGTGCGGCGCCTCCAGTCGGGCGGCTGAGGCCCGCCAGACCCCATCGAGGCCTGCGCGTCCGGACTTCCCTTCGGGTTGGGGAGGACGGACCGTGTCCGCCGGGTGGCGTGGTGACCAAGGACGGGAAGGCACCGAGGAGGGGAGGGGCGCGGGCGCGGGCCGAGGCGCCGGCGGCGCGCGGCGCCCGCGCGGCGCGCCTCATCGGCCGGGCCGCCCGGGCCTCGCCCGGCCGGCGCAAGGACCAGTTCCTCTCCCTGGCGGCCCACGAGCTCCGCACGCCCCTCACCGCCCTCGGCCTCCACCTCGACTCGGTGCTGCGCAGCGGACGGCGGGCCGGGGAGCCGGACCTGCCGGTGGCCCTCCGCGGGCGCCTGGAGGCGGCCCGGCGCCAGGTGAACCGCATGGCCTTCCTCATCGACGAACTGCTCGACATGACGCAGCTCCGCGACGGCCGGCTCGCGCTGGTGACGGAGCCGGTGGACCTCGCCGAGGTGGCCCGCGAGGTGGCGGCCCGGCGCGTCCGCGAGGCGGCGGCGGCCGGGTGCGCCCTCACCGTCCGGACCGAGGCGCCGGTGCCGGGCCGCTGGGACCGCGGCCGGCTGGCGCTGGTGGCGACCCACCTGCTGGACAACGCCCTGGAGTGGGGGCGGGGACGGCCGGTCTCCGTGGAGGTGACGCGGCAGGCCGCGGAGGCCCGCCTGGTGGTGGCCGACCAGGGCTGCGGCATCCCCGCCGAGCAGCAGGCGCGCATCTTCCGGCGCTACACCCGCGCCGCCGGCGGGCGCCGCGGCCTGGGGCTGGGGCTCTGGGTCGCCCGCGAGCTGGTGGAGCGGATGGGCGGCGTCATCGCGCTGGAGAGCCGGCCCGGGGCCGGGGCGCGCTTCGAGGTCCGCCTCCCCACGGCGGGCGGCGGCTGAGGTGCCGCCACCCGCGCCGGGCGCTGGCGGGCGGCCGCCCGCCTGCTAAGGTGGCCGGCCATGCGCATCGCCTACCTCGGTCCGCCCGGCACCTTCAGCGAGGAGGCGGTGGCCCGCTGCGACCTCGCCGGCCCCGAGGCGCCGCTCCCCTGCGACTCCTTCCCCGACGCCTACGAGGCGGTGCTGGACGGCCGCGCCGACGCCGCCCTGCTGCCCATCGAGAACTCGCTGGAGGGGGCCATCGGCACGGTGATGGATCTGCTGGTGCACCGCGGCGGCACGCGGCTGCGGCGCGAGGTGCTGCTGCCGGTGCGCCAGCACCTGATGGCCAGGCCGGGGACCCGGGTGGAGGAGATCACGCGCGTCCTCTCCCACCCGCAGCCCATCGGCCAGTGCGCCCGGTTCCTGCGCACGCGCCTCCCCAGGGCCGCCCTGCAGCCGACGCACTCCACCGCCGACGCGGCCCGCCAGGTGGCCGAGGGCGGGCCGGGCAGCGCGGCGATCGGCGCGCTGGCCGCGGCGCGCCGCTACGGCCTGGAGGTCATCGCCGAGGCGATCCAGGACGCCGACGAGAACGTCACCCGCTTCGTGCTGGTGGCGCGGGAGGACGAGGCGCCCACCGGGCGCGACCGGACCAGCCTGGCCTTCACCCTCGACCGCGACCGGCCGGGCGGCCTCTACGAGGTGATGGGCGAGTTCGCCGCGCGGGGGCTCAACCTCTCCAAGATCGAGAGCCGGCCCACCAAGCTGGCCCTCGGCCACTACGTCTTCTTCGTGGACTTCGAGGGCCACCGGCTCGATCCGGCCGGCGCGGCCGCCATCGAGGGGATCCGGGCGCGGGTCCACCGGCTCTTCCTGCTCGGGAGCTATCCGCGCGGCGCGACGGTCGCCTGAGGCGCTGCGGCGCAACGCCTCACTCCCCGTCTGGGTATCGGGGAGGATTTCCCACCTCGGGAGCCCCCCGCGGAGGTGAAATGGTGCATATATCGGCACCACTCGCAGTCCAGTGAGGCGTCCGAGGGGGGCTCTGCCTCGGTAGCATTCAACAACCGCCCGGCCCCCGGCCGGGTGCGGGGAGATCAACGCATGAAGAACACGCTGAAGGCGGCCCTCGCGGCCGCCGCCCTGCTCGCCGCCTCTACGGCTGGCGCGCAGGTGGTGCCCACCTTCGATCTCGAGCGGCTCTCGCTCGACCCGGCGGCCGTCACCTCCATGGTGATCGGCACCGGCCAGGTCCGCCCGGCCGGCGGCAGCCGCGTCTTCCTGGCGGCCCACTACGAGAACCGCCCGCTGGTGCTCCTCACCGACGGCGCGGTGGTCGGCCGCGGCTCGCCGTACGACGGCATCCGCCTGGGCGACATCGTTCAGGACCGCGTCACCGCCCACCTCGGCGCGGCCGTCTCCATCATGGACCGGCTCGAGGTCAACTTCCGCCTCCCCGTGGTCGTCTACCAGGACGGCGACAAGGGGCTCCCGGGCGTGCCCGCGGTCCAGAAGAGCGGCATCGGCACCCCGGCGATCGGCTTCCGCTGGCAGCTGGCCGAGCAGTCCGCGGCCGGCCTGAACCTCGGCATCGCCAGCGAGATCACCTTCCCGTTCGGCACCCGCAAGGCGCTGGCCGGCAACGAGCAGTTCCAGTTCACGCCGCGGGTCGAGGCCAGCCGTGACTTCGGCTTCCTGGTCCTCGGCGCCCAGGGCGGCCTCATCGTCCGCGAGCGCAACGTGGTCTTCGGCGGCGGCAGCACCCTCGCCACCGCGGCCCAGGGCGGCGTGGTGCTGGCCACCACCGGCAAGCTCCGCGGCGAGCTCTCGGTGCGCGGCGAGTACGCCGACTACCAGGACGACCGCTCGGTCGAGGCGCTCCTCGGCGGCCGCTACGCCATGGGCGACTTCGAGGTCTTCGCCCTCGGCGGCCCCGGCTTCCTGAAGGCGCCCGGCACGCCCAAGTACCGCGGCGTGCTCGGCATCGCCTACGCCCCCACGGCCAAGAAGGCCGCGCCGCCCCCGCCGCCCCCGGCGCCGGCCCCGGTGGTCGACCCCTGCGCCGCCGGCCAGGCCCACACCGCCGCGCAGTGCCCCAACCTGGACGACGACGGCGACGGCATCCTCAACAAGGACGACGCCTGCCCGACCGTGGCCGGCATCCCCGAGGAGAAGGGCTGCCCCGCCAAGGACACCGACAAGGACGGGATCTTCGACCACCAGGACAAGTGCCCGACCCAGGCCGGCCCGAAGGAGAACGGCGGCTGCCCGGACACCGACAAGGACGGCGACGGCGTCGTCGACCGCCTCGACAAGTGTCCTGACGTCGCCGGCACGGCCGAGTTCGAGGGCTGCGCCCCGGCCAAGGCCAAGGTGAACGTCCAGACCAAGAAGATCGACATCCTCGAGAAGGTCTACTTCGACACCAACAAGGCCACCATCCAGCAGCGCTCCTTCGCCCTGCTCGACGACGTGGCCGCGGTGCTGGGCCGCCACCCGGAGATCACCAAGGTGCTGGTCGAGGGCCACACCGACAGCACCGGCGCCGCCGACTACAACATGTCGCTCTCCGACGCCCGCGCCAAGGCCGTGAAGGAGTACCTCGTCGGCAAGGGCGTGGCCGCCGAGCGGCTCGACGCGCAGGGCTTCGGCCAGACCAAGCCCATCGCCGACAACAAGACCAAGGCCGGCCGCGACGAGAACCGCCGCGTGGAGTTCACCATCCCGTAGCGCCTCGCCGCACCGCTGCACCGGCGCCCCCGTCGCGGACCCGCGGCGGGGGCGCTGTCGCGTCCGGGGCCCGGCGGGTCAGGCCGGCGCGCCGCCGAGCCGGGCGGCCAGGGCCGCGAGGTGGGCGGGGGTGGCGCCGCAGCAGCCGCCCACCAGCGCCGCGCCGGCCTCCACCGCGGGCGCCACGGCGGCGGCGAAGTCGGCGGGCGCGGCCACCCGCCCCGGCAGGCCCGGCGAGGGCTTGGCCACGAAGGGCACCGGCAGCGCCGCCGCCGCCCAGGCGGCCAGGTCGGCCAGGGCCGGGCCGGCCGCCACGCAGTTGACCCCCACCGCGGCGGCCCCGCCCGCGGCCGCCGCGAGGAGCAGCGGCTCGGCCGGGCCGCCGCCGGCCGCCAGGAGCCGCCCGTCCCGCTCCACCAGCGTGAAGGTCACCACCACCGGGCGCCCCAGCCCCCGCGCCGCCCGCAGGGCCGCCCGCGCCTCGCGGGCGTCGTACTGGCTCTCCAGCCAGAGGAGGTCGGCGCCGGCCTCGGCGAGGGCCCGCAGGGCCGGGAGGGCCACGGCGGCCAGCGCCGCCTCCTCGGGCGCCGGCCCGCCGGGCACGGCCAGGGCGGCCGGGCCCACCGCGCCCGCCACCAGCACCCCGCTGCGCGCCGCCGCGGCGCGCCGGGCCAGGGCCACGGCGGCCCGGGCGCAGGTCCCCTCGGCGCCGGGCCCCAACTCGCGGGCCAGGCGCGGCGAGGCCGCGTTGAAGCTGCAGGTGAGGAGCACCGCGGCGCCGGCCTCGAGGTGGGCCCGGTGGACCGCCAGCACCTCCTCCGGGCGGGCCAGCAGCCAGGTCTCGGGGAGCGCCGCGGCGGCCAGGCCGCGCGCCTGGAGCGCCGTCCCCATGGCGCCGTCGAGGAGCCTGGGGCGCGGCCCCGATCCGAGGGGATCGGTCACGCGAGCGGGAAGGTCTGGAGGTGGCGGGGGACCTCGCAGGGCCAGCCGAGGCGGTCCAGCCGGTCGCGCGCCACCGCCAGGGCCGGCGGCTCGCCGTGCACCAGGAAGGTGCGGCGCGGCGGGGTGGGCAGGGTGGCCAGCCAGCGCGACAGCTCGGCCTCGTCGGCGTGGGCCGAGAAGCCGCTGATGGAGGCGACGCGGGCCTTCACCGGCACGTCCTCGCCGTGCATGCGCAGGGTGGCGGCGCCGTTCTGGAGGCTCCAGCCGCGCGTGCCGGCCGCCTGGAAGCCGACCAGCAGCACGGTGGTCCGCTCGTCCGGGAGGCGCTGCTTCAGGTGGTGGAGCACCCGCCCGCCGGTGGCCATGCCGGAGGCCGAGAGGATGATGCAGGGGCCCTCCACCTTGTTGATGGCCTTGGACTGCTCCGGGCTCCGGGCGAAGGTGAGCCGGCGCGTCCGCAGCGGCTCCACGCCGGCGACCACCAGCCGGGCCATCTCGTCGTCGTGGTCCTCGCGGTGGGCCAGGTGGATGGGGGTGGCGTCCACCGCCATGGGCGAGTCCACGAAGACCGGCAGCTCCGGGATCTCGCCGCGCCCCTCCAGCTCCCGGAGCGTGAAGAGGATCTCCTGGGTCCGCCCGACGGCGAAGGCCGGCATGATGAGCGCGCCCAGGCGGGCGGCGGCCCGCCGCACCTCATCGCGGAGCGCCTCCCGCGCCGGCGCCTCGGGGTGGCGCTTGCCGCCGTAGGTGCTCTCCACCACCAGGGCGTCGGCGGCCGGGCCGGCCTCGGGATCGGGGAGGATGGGCGCGCCGTAGCGGCCGAGATCGCCGCTGAAGAGCAGCCGGCGCCGCGGCGGCCCGTCGAGCTCGAGGAGCACGGTGGCGCTGCCGAGGATGTGGCCGGCCCGGTGGTAGGTGAGGGTCACTCCCGGCGCCACCCGGCGCGGCCGGCCGTAGGCGAGGGGCGCCAGGCGCGGCAGCACCGCCAGGGCGTCGGCCTCGGTGTAGAGCGGCAGGGCGTTGGGGGCGTGCTTCGAGTAGCCCTTCTTGTTGGCCCAGCGGGCCTCCTCCTCGTGGAGCCGGCCGGAGTCGGGGAGGAGCAGCCCCAGCAGGTCGCGGGTGGCCGGCGTGGCGTGGACCGGGCCGCGGTAGCCGTCGCGCACCAGCAGCGGCAGCGCGCCGGTGTGGTCGATGTGGGCGTGGGTCAGCACCACCGCCGAGAGGGCGGCCGGGTCGAGGGGCCAGGGCTGCCGGTTGCGCAGCCGCAGGTCCTTGGGACCCTGGAAGAGGCCGGCGTCGACCAGCACACGGGCGTCGCCCGCCTCCACGAGGAAGCGGGAGCCGGTGACGGTCCCGGCGGCGCCGAGGAACCGGATGGACGGCATGCGTGGCCAATTCTACAATCGCCGGACACCTCGCGGCTCGGGCGGCGGGGGGCGCGCCCCGGAAGGGCACGCGGCTCGGAAAGGGACGGCAGCATGCGCCGGAAGATCCGCGTGGTGGGGGCGATGATCGAGGAGGGCGGCAAGTACCTCATCACCCAGCGCCCGCCCAAGGCCACGCTGCCGCTGCTCTGGGAGTTCCCCGGCGGCCGGGTCGAGCCGGGGGAGACCGACCAGGGCGCCCTGGCCCGCGAGCTGGCCGAGGAGATGGGGATCTCGGTCGAGGTGGGTGACCGGGTCATCCACGTCGAGCACGCCTACGAGGCCTACGACATCGACTTCTGCGTGTACCGCTGCCGGCTCCTCTCCGGGACGCCGCGCCACGTGCGCATCCACGACCACCGCTGGGTGCGGCCGGACGAGCTGGACCAGTACGAGTTCCCGCCGGCCGACGAGAAGTCGATCGCGCTGCTGCTGGGGCTGTAGCGCCCCGGGTCGGACGCCCCGTTCAGCACTGTTCCGCCACAGGCGGTCCGGACCCGCGCCCTGCCGGGGTGTCATCCCGCGCGGGGAGGGTCGGCGGCCGGGGAATAGACAGCCTGCGATCGCGGTCTTACCTGCGACGACGCGAGGGCCCTCCGGCCCACATCTTCCGACAGAGAGGACATCGATGCGCCGCACGATTCTCAGCTTCCTCATCGTCTCCGCCGCCGTGGCCGCCGTGGTGGCCTGCACCGGGCGCGATCGCGCCGGGGCCGAGCCGCCGCGCGTGGAGGCCGCCGCCCAGACGCAGTCGGTGGCGGGCGGGCTGTTCCGCGAGGCGGTGGCCGCCGGCCCCGCCGCCGAGGTGCCCATGACCTCGCTGGCCCCGCTGGTCGAGCGGATCAAGCCGGCGGTGGTCAACATCTTCAGCACCACGGTGGTCAAGAACCCGCACGCCGGGCGGCGCTTCCCGCCGGGCCAGGATCCCTTCGAGCGCTTCTTCGGCCAGCCCATGCCCGAGGCGCCGGAGGAGAAGGGGCAGAGCCTCGGGTCGGGCTTCATCCTCAACGCCGAGGGCTTCATCCTCACCAACCACCACGTCGTCAAGGACGCCACCGACATCCGCGTGCGCTACGGCGACGAGGAGTTCACCGCCAAGGTGATCGGCAAGGACCCGGCCACCGACGTGGCGCTCATCAAGCTCAACAGCCCGCCCAAGGGGCTGCCCACCGTGGTGCTGGGCGACTCCGACGCCCTCCGCCAGGGCGACTTCGTGGTGGCCCTCGGCAGCCCGTTCAACCTCCGCGACACCGCCACGCTGGGCATCGTCTCGGCCAAGCACCGCGGCGGCGTCAACCCGGGCGGCGCCAACTACTACGACGACTTCATCCAGACCGACGCCGCCATCAACCCCGGCAACTCCGGCGGCCCGCTCTTCAACCTGCGCGGCGAGGTGGTGGGCATCAACACCGCCATCGTCTCCCCGCAGATCGGCCAGGGCATCGGCTTCGCGGTGCCCATCAACCTGGCCAAGGCGCTCCTGCCGCAGCTGCAGGCCAAGGGCAAGGTGAGCCGCGGCTACCTGGGCGTGCGGGTCAGCGACCTCACGCCTGACCTGGTGCAGGCCTTCCGGCTGCCCCCCGGCACCAAGGGCGCGCTGGTGCAGCAGGTGGAGCCCAGGAAGCCGGCCGCCAAGGCGGGCCTGGAGTCGGGCGACGTCATCACCTCGCTGAACGGCAAGCCGGTGGACTCCTCCGGCGCCCTGACCCGCGGCGTGGCGCTCATCCCGCCCGGCCAGAAGGTGACCCTCGAGTACCTCCGCGAGGGGGCGAAGAAGAGCACCTCCTTCACCGTGGAGCAGCGCCCCGACGAGGAGCCGGTGGCCTCGGCCGACGGCGGCGACGACGAGGGCGGCGGCGAGGCGGGCAAGAGCCGCAAGCTGGGCGTCAGCCTGCAGGCCCTCACGCCGGAGGTGGCCAAGGAGCTGGGCACCAGCGCCGAGCAGGGCGCGGTGGTGGCCGGCGTGGTGGACGGCGGCCCGGCCGATCGGGCCGGCCTGCAGCGGGGCGACATCATCGTGGAGGCCAACCGCAAGGCCGTGCAGAAGCCGGGCGACGTGGCCTCGGCGGTCGGCAAGATGAAGGACGGCGAGATGCTGCTCTTGCGGGTGCGCCGCGGCGAGGCCGCCCTCTACGTGGCCGTGCCGGTGGGCGGCCGCCAGTAACCTCCCTGCGCGGGAGCCGGGGCGCGCGTGGCGCCCTGGGGACGGCGCCGTCGGGGCCACTCTCCGGGCCTCGGCGGCGCTGCCTGTTTCTGGAGTCGGCCACCGCCGGTATCAGGTGGGCGAAGGTCGTTTATTTGCCTACATCAGCACACCAACGTAGCGTGGGCCTCGTCGCACGGGAGGCACCATGCTCTGGCCTTGGCGGGGATCGGACAGGAAGACGGCGCCCGAGCGGCGCGCAACTGGCCGCCTCGACAAGGCCTTTCCGGTCTGGCTGGAGGGGGAGCGCGGCGTCTGCCACGGCGTGGCCCGCAACATCTCGGACGGCGGCCTGTTCGTCGAGTCGGCGGTCACGCACCCGATCGGGACCCAGGTCCGGGTGACCTTCGCCACCGGCCCCGAGGAGATGACCGCCGTCGGCGAGGTCCGCTACGCCTGTGCCCTGACCGGCCGGCCCGCGGCCGGCGCCGAGCGCCCGGTGGGCGTGCGGGGCATGGGGATCCGGTTCCTCTACTTCGAGGCCGCGCCGGTCCCCGCGGCTCCGGGGCGCGGGCGGGGCGACACCCTCCACTGAGCCCCGCCGCCAGGGCTCGGCGCCGGTGGCGCCTCGCCAGGGGGCGTGCTACCGCTTCGGGGCGATGCTGGCCATCGAGACGCACGGGCTGACCCGGCACTACGGCGGGAAGCCCGCGGTGCAGGACCTGTCGCTCTCCGTGCCGCTCGGCGCCTTCTACGGCTTCCTCGGCCCCAACGGCGCCGGGAAGTCCACCACCATGCGGATGCTGACCGGCCTCCTCGCGCCCAGCGCCGGGCGGGCCGCGGTGCTGGGGCACGACCTCGGCGAGGGCGGGCTCGAGGCCCGGCGGCTCATCGGCGTGGTGCCCGACGGCCTGGCGCTCTTCGAGCGGCTCTCCGGCGAGGAGCAGCTGCGGCTCCACGGGCAGCTCTACGGGCTGCCGCGCCGCGAGGCGGCCCGCCGGGCCGACGAGCTGCTCCACGCCATGGAGCTCACCGCCGACGCCGGCAAGCTGGTGAGCGAGTACAGCCACGGCATGAAGAAGAAGCTGGCCCTCGGCTGCGCCCTCATCCACGGGCCGCGGGTGCTCTTCCTCGACGAGCCGTTCGAGGGGATCGACGCGGTGGCGGTGAGCGGCATCCGCGCCCTGCTCCAGGGGCTGGTGGAGGACGGGCAGCTCACCATCTTCCTCACCAGCCACGTGCTGGAGGTGGTGGAGCGGCTGGTGACGCACGTGGGGATCATCCGCGAGGGGCGGCTGGCGGCCCAGGGCACGCTGGAGGAGGTGCGCGGCGCCGGCACGCTGGAGGAGGTCTTCATCCGCACCGTGGGCGAGGCGCGCCCCGCCCGGCGGCTCTCCTGGCTGGGCGCCGCGGCGGGCGGGTAGGGTGGCGCTGGTCGACAGCCCGCTGGCGGCCTTCGCGGAGCTGCGCTTCCGCCTGGCCTGGCGGCGGCTGAGGGGCCGGGGTGGCGTGCCCGACCTGGTGGCGCGCCTGGCGAGCTTCCTGGTGATCCTGCCGGCCGGCGTGGCCCTGGCCGGCCTCACCGGCGTCGGCGTCCACAAGGCGGCCCGGGCCTCGCAGGGGCTGCTGGCCAGCACGCCGCTCAACGCCCTCTTCTTCGGGATCTGGCAGGCCTGGACGGCGGTGGCGCTCTCCATGCAGGAGCAGGAGGCGCTCGACCTGCGCCGCTTCCTGGTCTACCCGCTGCCGGCGGCCCGGCTCTACCTCTCGGGCCTGGTGGCCTCGGTGGTGGGCGATCCCTTCGCGCTCTTCTGGTGCCTGCTGCTGGGCGGCGCCTGGATCGGGGCGGCGGCGGCCCGGCCGGGCGGCTGGCTCCTGGCGCTGGCCCTGGTCCTGGTCCTCTTCGCCGCCGCCTCGGCGGTCTTCGTGGCCCTGCTGCAGGAGGCCATGGCCCGGCTGCTGCGGGGTCGGCGCACCCGCGAGGTGCTCATCACCGCGCTCTACGTCGGGGTGGCCTTCCTGGTGGCGGCCCTGGCCGGCATGCGGAAGCCGGCCGACCTCCACCACCTCCTCCACGCCCTCGCCACCATCCAGTGGCTCGCCTGGCCGGCCGCCCTGGCCGCGGCGGCGGCGCGCCACCTCTTCGCCGGCCAGGTGGTGGCGGCGCTCCCCTGGATCCTGGGCCTGGCGCTGGCCACGGCGGTCGCGGCCCGGCTGGCCTTCCGGCTGGCGCTGGCCGAGGCGCGCAGCGGCGGCCCCGCGGCGGCCCGGGTCGACGCGGGATCGCACTGGTCGCTGGCGGCGCTGGCTGGCCGCCTCGGGCCGCTGCTGGAGCTGGAGGTGAAGCACCTGCTGCGCCACCCGCTGCCGGGCGTGCTGCTGCTGGTGGTGCCGGCCCTGGCGGCCTTCCTGGCCTGGAAGGTCTCGCCGCTCATCCCGGAGGAGGCCGGCGAGGTGGTGCGGGCCGTGCCGCTCCTCGGCTTCGCCCTCTACACCCACCTGGCCACGCAGGTCTTCTGGCTCAACGCCTTCGGCTGGGACCGCGGGGGCGCCCGCCTGCTCTTCCTCGCGCCGCTCGCGCCGGAGCAGGTGCTGGTGGCCAAGAACGCGGCGGCCTACGCCCTCTCCGGCGCGCTCTACCTGGCCTGCGCGGCGCTCACCGTGCTGGTGGCCGGGGCCCCGCCGGCCTGGGCGCTGCTGGCCGCCGGGGCGCTCCACGCCGGCCTGGCGCCGGCCCTCTACGGCCTCGGCAACCTGGTCTCGGTGCTCAACCCGCGCGCCGCCTCCCCGACGCTGCAGCGCAGCGGCTCCCTGCCGCCGCTCTCGGCGCTGGCCGGCATGCTCATCGTCTCCGGCGCGGCGGCGGCCTGGGCGGTGCCGGTGCTGGCGGCGGTCTGGTGGGACCAGCCCTGGCTCCTGCCGGGCGGGTGGGCGGCCATGGGCGCCGCGGCCTGGGCCGCCTACCGGGCCACCCTGCCGCGGACCGGCCGCCTCCTCTCGGCCCAGCGCGAGCCGCTGCTGGCCGCCGTGACCGGCGACGAGCCCTGACCGGCGGGTCGGCCCGCCGCTACTGCGAGAAGCCCTCCAGCAGGTAGTGGGCCTCGACCCGCTTCAGCGCCAGCACCATGGCGGCGGTGCGCACGTCGGTGGGCTGGCCGACGCAGTAGCGCCGCGAGTTGTGGAGCGCCGACCGCTGCGGCGTGTCGCGGGCGATGTCCCGGATGATGGCGTAGTTGGCCTTGATGGCCCGCTCCAGGCGCTGGTTCACGTCGGCCTCGGTCCAGCGCTCCAGCCGCTGGTTCTGCAGCCACTCGTAGTAGCTCACCGTGACGCCGCCGGCGTTGCAGATGATGTCCGGGATGAGGTCGATCTTCCGCTTCCGCAGCACCCGGTCGCCGTCGCCGGTGGTGGGGCCGTTGGCCCCCTCGGCCACCAGGCGCACCTTGAGCTTCTCGGCCACCGGGCCGGTGATCTCCTCGCCCAGGGCCGCCGGCACCAGGATGTCGGCGTCGATCCCCCAGAAGTCGGCCTTGGAGATGGCGGTGCCGCCGGCGAAGCCGGCCACCGTCTTCTTGAGGTTGGCCGGGTTCTCGTGGACGTGGGCCACCAGGGCCATCACGTCGAGCCCGGCGTCGTTGTGGACGGTGCCGAAGGCGTCGTTGACGGCCACCACCTTGGCCCCCTGGGCCGCCAGGATCTCGGCGGTGGCCGAGCCGACGTTGCCGAAGCCCTGCACCAGCACCCGGGCTCCGCGGAGCGTGAAGCCCTTGTCGCGGGCCCACTCCTCGATGCAGTAGACGACCCCCTGGCCGGTGGACTTGAGCCGGCCCTCGGAGCCGCCGATGCGCACGTCCTTGCCGGTCACCACGCCGCGGAGGGCGTGGTGCTCCCGCTCGCCGTCGGTGTACTGGCGCAGCATGGCGGCCATGATCTCGGCGTTGGTGCCGACGTCCGGCGCCGGGATGTCCATGAAGGGGCCCATCAGCCCCTTCAGCTTGTAGACGTAGCGCAGCGTGATGGCCTCGATCTCCTCCTTCGAGTAGAGGAGCGGGTCGAAGCGCACGCCGCCCTTGGCCCCGCCGAACGGGATCTCGGCGATGGCCGTCTTCCAGGTCATGTCGGCGGCCAGGGTCTTGAAGAGGTCGAGGGAGCAGTCCTTGTGGTAGCGGATGCCCCCCTTGTACGGGCCGCGCACCTGGTTGTGCTGCACCCGGTAGGCCTTGAACTTGCGCGGGCCGCCCTTCTCGATGCGGAAGAAGCCCTTGCCCGGGATGTTGAGCACGCCCTGGCGGATGGTGATGTCGGCGTTGAGCAGGGCGCGGCGGTGCAGGATGAACTTGCCGTCGGCGAGGGGCTCCAGCGCGTCGCCGGCCTTCACGCCGGAGGGGGGCAGGTCGGCGAAGGGGCGGATCTCCTCCTCGTCGAGGGGCACCAGCCGGTCGCGGGTCTCGATGGTGACGTAGAAGATGTGCTCGAAGTCCGGCTCCTCGATCTCCATGCGGACGCGCGGGTGGAGCTTGATGAGGTCGGCGGCGCGGTCGAACGTCTCCATCGCCTCCTCGTAGAAGCTCTTCTTCGGGTTCTTCGCCATGGGCTCCCTCGGGCCCCGGGGGCGGGGCCGCTGGGGCGATCTTAGATCAGGACTGCCCGGAAAGCGGGCACTTCGACCCGGCGATGACGCGACGCAGCATGCGGCCTGACCAGCCGGTCGCCGCCCCGCCGCGCTTGCGACGGCGAGTCCGCCGGGCTTGGTTTCACTCATGGTATGGTGTCGCAAGTCTTCTCACCGGGGGTGGCATGAAGCGGATTGGCGGGTTCATCGGAATCTGGCTGGCGGTGGCGCTGTCGGCCTGCGGTGGCGGTGGCGGGGACCGGACGGTCACGGTCTCGGCGGTGCAGACCTTCTGGAGCACCACCGGGATTGAGAGCCAGGAGACCTCGCCGCTCGACGCGGTGACCCTGGTGCAGTCCGACGGCGCCGGTGGCACGAGGCGTGTGGTGGCCACGCTCCAGCGCGACGCCTCCTGGACGGCCACCCTGCCGCCCGGCCCGTACTGGGCCGAGGTTCGCAGGAACGGCCGCACAGTCCCCGACCTTCACGAGGTCGCCACGGGCGGGGACGTGGTCGATCTCGGGATCGAGTGGATGGCCATCTCGCGGCCCTTCCCCGCGGTGGAGACCCCGGTGGCCTTCCAGGTCCAGGGGCTGGTGCCCTGGGAGGCGGGGGACCGGCTCTCGGTCTACGGATGGGATGCGGGCGTCGACCACGAGGCCGACCCCTCGCTGGGCCTCGGGGTGACGCAGGGAACCTGGACCGTCCCCTGGCGAGGTGCCTTTGGACAGCGGGTGGTGCCGTCCGACCTCCTGCGCGTGTCCCAGGTCCGGACGAGCGCGGCCAGCGACGGCGGCACGGTGATGCGCCTCGTCGCCTCGGCCTCGGTCTCCGGGCTCACCATGGTCGACGGCGTCCAGCTCGACGCCGCCGTCCCCGCGCTCGCGGCGCCGACCCGGACCATCGACCTCCGCCTCGACCTCCGGGCCGGGGCCTTCGCGGATGCGCTGCAGCCGGGCGCCGCAGACCAGGCGGCGAGGGTCCTGGTCCGGGCACAGCCTGTTCCCGACTACGTGTTCGGCAACGTCCTCCCGCTCCTCCGAGTCGCCCCGGTGGCGGCGATCGACCATGACTTCGGCACGCTCTCCTTCGGCGTCCCGGTGCCGGACAGCTGGTCGCTCAAGGGGTTCGTCGACGTCTCCGGATTCGTGACCCGCGCCATCCCGGGCACGGGCGACACCTTCACCCTCACGACCTCCATCACCAGGACCCTGGACCTCGGCAGCGGCGCCCCCATCGCGCCGCTGGTGACGCCGGTCCGAGCGCTGCGGGTGGGCGGCGCGGACGCCTCGGCCCCGCTGACGGGGGTCGGCAGCGCCCCGCGCCTGCAGTGGACCGCGCCGGCCACCGGCGCCCAGCCGAGGTACACCGTCGTCGTGCATGAGCTCCTCCCGTCGGGTGGACCGGGCCGCCTGCTGCAAACCTTCTTCGCAGCGGTGAAGGGGGCCTCCGTGGATCTGCCGGCCGGGACGCTGGAGGCGGGGAAGACCTACGTGATCACCGTGACCGCCACCGTGGGTGGCGGCGAGGTCGGGAAGTCCCGGTGGTGGCGCGACGGGTTTGGCGACGCCAGCGCCTCGCTGGTCAGCGAGACCATCCAGCCCTGAAACGGGCTGTCCCTGAAAAGGCGACGGGCACCAGGCCTTGCGGCGTGGTGCCCGTCTTCACTTTCCAGAGCCGACAAACGGACTTGAACCGTTGACCTGCTGATTACGAATCAGCTGCTCTACCGGCTGAGCTATGTCGGCAAGCGGCGCGTCTCTCTACCACCCGCGCGGGCCCCTCGCAAGCGGCGCGCGCCGGCCCCCCGGCGGCGGGGGCCAGGGTCAGAAGGATGGCCCGTAGGTGGCGTAGACCTGCCACTCCGCGAGCGGGTCCTGGGACGGCGACTCGCCGCGGAACGGGCGGCCCAGGCCGCGGGCCACGCCGAGGCGGAGGTCGGTGACCAGCCAGTAGCCGATGACCGTCTCGAAGCGCAGCTCCGCGCCGGCCCCCACCCGCAACCGGTCCCAGTGGAAGCCCCGGCCGCTGTAGCCGCGCTCGGTCCCGGCCACGAAGGCCTCGCCGGCGTCGGCGAAGAGGGCCCCGTGGACCCGGCGCAGGAAGAGGGGCCAGGTGGAGCGCCCCAGCTCCGGCTCCAGGAGCGGAAAGCGCAGCTCCAGGTTGAGCAGGGCGATCCCGTTGCCGCCCAGGGCGCCGGCCGGGTAGCCGCGGAGCTGGTCGGAGGGGGAGAAGGTCTGGAGCAGGAAGAGGTCGATGGCGTTGGGCTGGGTCAGGCCGCCCAGCGAGAAGGGCGGGCTCCCGCCCAGCGAGCCGCGCCCCAGCGCCCCGGAGAGCCGGGAGGCGAGCACCACGTGCCTCGTCCAGGGCACGCGGGTGTACTCGGTCCAGGCGGCCCGGCCGCGCCAGAGCTGGTAGTCGCTGCCGGTGGCGGGGGCGGCGACGCGGAGGCGGAGCGAGAGGCTGCGCCCCTCCTCGGCCGAGATGGAGTTGGCGTAGCGCCGGCCGTCCCGGTAGACCGCGGCGAAGGCGGCCTCGGAGAGGAGGCCGTCCTTGAAGAGGTAGTCGGCCGGGACGCCCTCGGCCGAGCCGGGCGTGGAGATGGTGTCGTAGCGGGTGGCGGCCCAGCCGAGCCGCAGCGCCAGCGACCGCTCCACCCGCGAGAAGGTGAAGGTGGCGCCGCCGGAGAGGGGCGTCCAGAGGGCCATGAGCCGCAGCGGGTAGCCGGGGGAGGCGTCCACGAAGCGCTCGGAGAAGAGGTCGAGCGCCGGCCAGGACCAGCCGCCCTGGTAGGCGGCGGCGTAGCCCATGGTGGCGGCCTCGGGGCTCATCCAGGCCTGCAGCTGCCACTGGTGGCGCCCCACCACGTCGCCGCCGGCGGTGAAGAGGCCGTAGACCGAGCCGGCGGCGTCGCTGCCCCAGAGCGGCAGGAGGTAGGTCGGCCCGAGGGTCTCGGAGGGAGCGTAGGGGCGCGGCGCCAGCGACGCCGGGAGGAGGGGCGGCGCCGGAGCGGGCGGCGGCGGGGCGGGATCGGCCGGCTCGGGCTCGAGCCAGCTCCCCGGGTCGAAGGGGATGGTGAAGAGGTCGTAGCCGCCGCGCGAATAGCCGGTGAACGCGATGGTCCGGCCGTCCGGCGAGACGGCCGGCTCGAAGGCGCCGGTCTCGACGTTGGTGACCTGCCGGATGGCCCCGCTGGCCGCCTCCCAGGCGTACAGGTTGTGGATGCCGCCGCGGTCGGAGGAGAAGAGCAGGAAGCGGCCGTCCGGGCTCCAGGCCGGGTCGAGGTCGAGGGCGTCGTCGTCGGTGAGGCGGACCACCCGGCCGTCCACGAGGAGCGCGAGGTCCCGCCGGCCGTCCTCCTGGAGGGAGAAGGCCAGGGCGCGGCCGTCGGGCGAGGGGACCGGCTGGTAGGGCTGGGCGCCGGGGCGGGTGAGGAGCGTCTCGGGCGGGCCGCCGGAGAGGAGGCGCCGCCGCACCGCCAGCTCCCCGCCGCCGGTGCGGGCCAGGTAGACCACCGCCGAGCCGTCGCCGGTGAGCGCGGGATCGGTGGCCCGCTCGCCGTCGGTGAGGCGGCGCAGGTCGCCGGTGGCGAGGTCGGCCACCCAGAGGTCGTCGTAGAGCCGGAACTCGCGCCAGACCTGGCCCCTCGCCACCACCGCCTCGCGGGCCGAGCGCAGGTCGAAGGCGCCGTTCACGTCCACCGGCAGGAGGAGGCCGAGGTCCTTCCCGGCGGCGCTGACGCGGCGCAGGCCGGCCCGCTCGTCGAGGCCGCGGTCGAGGTAGACCAGGGCCAGGCCGTCGGGGGTCCAGCGCGGCTGGGAGACCAGGGCGCCGCGGGCGGTGAGCCGGGTGGCCTGCGTCACCGGCCGCCGGCGGATCCGCGCCAGCTGGTCGTCGTAGCGGGCCTGGAGCGCGGCGCGGAACTCGTCCCAGAGGTCGGGCAGGTCGGCGCCGAACCAGCGCTCGGCCTGCCAGGAGGGGGCGTAGGGCCAGAGCTGCGAGCCCTGGTCGGCCAGGAACCCGCGCATGGCCGCCTCGCCGCTGCGCGCCTCCAGGAAGGCCATGAAGCGCCCGCCCAGCAGGTAGGGGACGTTGCCGCGCGGCCAGCGCAGGTACTGGTTGGAGGCCTGGGCCAGCGAGGGGAGGCCCGGCGGCTCCAGGGTGAGCGCCCGCGCGTACATGTCGAAGCGGGCGTTCTCGTTGCGGCCGGTGCCGGGATCGCCGAGGGACTCGTGGGCCACCGCCAGCCCCTCGATCATCCAGCCGGGCGTCAGGCCGTTGGGCACGAAGAGCTTGCCGAGGAGCTCGTTCCCCAGCTTCGGCAGGCCGCCCACGTTGTCGAGGTGGAGGACGTGGACGTACTCGTGGATGACCAGCTGCTCCAGCCAGTCGCGGGCGTCGGCCAGCTCCGAGCCCGACTCGGCCGGCACCGCCAGCAGCCGGATGGTGTTGTAGGGCAGCGGCGTGGCCGAGCCGTTGGCGAGGTCGCTGTCGTCGGAGAGGACGATCTGCGTCCGCTCCCTCGGCGCGTGGCCGAGGAGGGGCGCCAGGCGCGCGTGGGCCCGCTCGGCCGCCTCGGCGGCGCGCCGGGCCAGGGCCTCCTCGCCCTGGTGGAAGTGGACCTGGAAGTGGGGCGTGTCGAGGGTGGACCAGCGGAAGGCCGGGTCGTACTGGGCGGCCGCGGGGGCGGGGGCGGCCAGGGCGGCCGCGAGGCCGAGGGCGAGGGCGACGGCGCGGGCTGGGCTCATTCCGGCCGCTCCGCGGGCGGCGGGCGGCGGTCCACCCGCGGCCGGGGCGCCGTGGCCGGGGCCACGCCGAAGTGGTCGCGCAGGTACTTCTCCACCCGGAGCGAGCAGAGCTCGGGGTGCTCCAGCGGCCCCACGTGCGTCCCGCCCGGCAACACCAGCAGCTCGCTGCCCGGGATGGCGGCGTGCATCTTCACCGAGAGCCACATGGGCGTGAAGGAGTCCTTCTCCCCGGCGATGATCAGCGTGGGGCACTGCACCGCCGGCAGGTGCGGGGAGGCGTCGTGCTGGCCGGCCGAGGCCATCAGGCGCACGAAGAGGGCGGTGTCGATGTCGGCGAGGTCGTCGAGGTAGCGCACCAGGTCCTCGCGGGCCACCAGCCGCGAGTTGACCTCGAAGGCCATGGCGAACTTGAGCACCACCTCGGTGGGGACCACCTTGCGGAAGAGCAGGCGGGCCAGGGCAGGGAACTTCTCCACCGCCTGGTGGACGGTGGGGAAGGCGGCCGAGAGGAAGGGGGCGTCGTGGAAGGTGTCGAGGGGGTGGCCCGGGGCGCCGCAGACCAGCACCAGCCCCTCCACCCGCTCCGGCGCCCGCCGGTGGGCCTCCAGCGCCACCTGGACCCCCATGGAGTGGCCCACGATGACGGCGCTCCGCTCGCCGGCGTCGTCCAGGACGGAGAAGAGGTCGTCCACGCAGGCGGCCACCGAGACGCGCCCCGGGTCGGCGGGCTTCTCGCTCCGGCCGTGGCCCCGGTAGTTCCAGTGGATCACGCGGCTGGCGCGGGCCAGGTCGGGCAGGAGGAACCGCCAGATGTAGCCGGCGCAGCCGATGCCGTCGGTGAGGAGCAGCGGCGGCCCGTCGCCCCGACCGGTGCTGGTCCAGTGGAGCCGGGTGCCGTCGCCCGCCGTGGCGTAGTGCTCGGTCCGCTCCATCGGTGCAGGCGCTCCCGGGCCCCGCGGGGGACCCGTCGTCCGGGGTGGGGTGCGGCGGGCGGACACCTTGTCGTAGACTCGCGGGCCACGGGGTTCAAGCGGGATGTCGACGGGGCACGGCAGCGACCAGGGGGAGGGCGTGGGGGTGGACCGGCCTGGTCACCCCCGGGGGCACCGCCACGCGCCGGGCGAGGCCTGCGGCCACGAGCACGGCCATGCCCACGACGGCCCGGCGGGACGGGGCGGCGACCACGGGCATGACCACGCCCACGCCCACGGCCTGGGCGGGCACCACCACCACGCCCCCGGGACCAGCGTCCGGCGCCTGGCCGCCTCGCTGGCCCTCACCGCCACCATCATGGTGGCCGAGGCGGTGGGCGGCTGGCTCTCCGGCTCGCTGGCCCTGGTCTCCGACGCCGGCCACATGCTCACCGACGCCGGCGCCCTGGGCCTGGCGCTGGTGGCCGCCTGGGTGGCGGCCCGGCCGCCCGACGACAAGCGGACCTACGGCTGGCGCCGCGCGGAGGTGCTGGGCGCCCAGCTCAACGTGGGGGCGCTCATCGGCCTGACCGCCTGGATCGCCTGGGAGGCCTGGGACCGGCTCACCCACGCGCCGCACCCCATCCAGCTCGGGCTCATGGCGGTCGTGGCGGCCGTCGGCCTGGCCGCCAACCTGGCCATCCTGGTGGTGCTGCGCCACGAGCACGGCCTCAACGCCCGCTCGGCCTTCCTCCACGTGCTGGCCGACACCATCTCGTCGGTGGCCATCCTGGCCGGCGCCGGCGTGATGTGGCTGCGCCCGGACTGGACCTGGCTCGACCCGGTCCTCTCCCTCACCATCTCGGCCCTCATCCTCTGGGGCGCGCTGCGGCTCATCCGCGAGATCACCGACATCCTGATGGAGAGCGTGCCGGGCCACCTCGACGTGGCGGAGGTGCAGCGGGGCATGGCCGGGGCGGCCACCGGGGTGGTGGCGGTCCACGACCTGCACATCTGGACCATCTCCAGCGGCCTCTACGCCCTCTCGGCCCACGTGGTGGTCCACGCCGACCACATGGGGCGCAACGACGAGATCCTCACCGCGGTGAAGGTGACGCTGCGCGATCGCTTCCGCATCGACCACACCACCATCCAGATCGAGTCGGCGGCCTACGCCCACGTCAACGACCTCTGCAGCCGGGGGCATTAGCACGGGGCTGACGCCCCGCCCCGCCGAGCGGAGCTCGTCGGGGCCCCACCCCCCTGCGGCGGGTCCCGAACCGCTGTCGCTCTGACGCGCTCGGCGGTTCACCCACCGGGGAGGGACTGCGTCCCTCCCCGCGCTGCGCGCGGGGCCCCTCCCTGCATGGCGCCGCGGCCGGTGCGTGCTATGAACCTCCCGTGCTGACCCCCGTCCTCGCCTTCCGGCCGGCGCGCGTGGCCGAGCGGCTCGGGCCGCGGAGCGCGGCCTGCC
>WBZM01000135.1_pt1 | contig 118585 bp, 63 predicted proteins | sample 5204271 | NCBI WGS metagenome assembly WBZM01 (sample SAMN12344346, study PRJNA552823) | activated sludge metagenome | biome: Activated sludge suspended growth; feature: Nitrification reactor; material: Wastewater; isolation source: activated sludge from nitrification reactor of wastewater... | reverse complement strand
TGCCCCTAAAAGGAGTACCGCCATTCGGCGCTATTCCCAAATGGAAATCATCTTCGTGGAATAATTGATAGAAAACTTGCCTGATTTGAAGAACGGGAATCCAAGCAGCCCGTCCACACCATTGGTCACTAAGTTTTGCAGGTGCGAAATATCAGAAAAAACGAACCTCATGTTCCAGAAGTTCAGCCCACCAATGGTTGTCTCAACAACATCGCCAGCATAGGTTCGGGTGGAACCCCCAGACATGCCCACCACCCCAGCATTGTTCACTGGAGTGATGAGTTCCTGTTCCAGTTCAAACGATTTTTGCAGGTTCAGCATATTGGTATTGGCCCCAGTATCGAGGCCCATACGCAGTTTTTTATCCCCGATTTGAACCTCAATGACGGGTAGGTGGCCTGCCATTGTGAACGGCACTTGTGATTTCAGCATCCAGCCCTTCATCACGGCAGGGTTCCCTTGTGGCACGAGGCTGATTAAGAGGTTTTCAAAATCAATCAGCAGGTCGAAATCCTCCAGGAATTTGTACCCAATAAGTCCAGCGATGGGGCGGTTGGTGACCATTTCAAGTGCAGCAATATCCGTGGTGAGCGCAGGAAGTTCAAATTTGCGGACACCTGCCCATGAAAAGGTTTCAATGGTTTTCCAGTCTCCGGCCATGCCGCCATGCAAGCTGCTTGCCTGTATGGCGGTGGCCTTGTTTTCCCGTTCATTCAATATCATCATCGGCGACCCGGTGTCGAGGATGAAATTAGCGGGTTCTCCCTCCAATTCAGCCTGTACCACCACCATCCCTCTTACCAGTTCGAACTTGGTAGCGGTCGGCCCAGTATAGGTTGTGGCATTCGCACTGAATGCGCCGAAAACCATAAGCATTGCCCATAAAATTCCCAGGTAATTGAAAGCCTTTTTTCTCATGTTTCAAAGTGTTTATTGGCCAATAGTCATATCAGCTTTCCTTGGTGGGTGGTAGCCAAGTGCCTTGTTAAAGTCAGCCTTTTGTTGGGAAACAGTGCTTTGAAATTGCGCCAGTTGCGCAATACAACAACATGGAATAGCCTAAAACTTTTGTGGGAAACCAGTGTGGTGGGTAAATGACAACTCGCTTTGGTTGTCTAATTTTCTTGAAGTGTGAAAATTGTGCCGATTTTCTTTCGGATAAAAAAGCCAATCATTTTAAAAAAGTGGAATAAATGCCTAATAATTCGGGAGTATCTCCAAATGGCGGGCAAACCTTTTGTTGAAGGATAGGAATGATTGGGAGAATGGAATTTTATTTTGACAAATGGAAGCACAGATTTTTCGGATAGACTCTAAATCAGCCATGCATCCTGCTCACCTTTTACTTTTCTGCCTTAGCCTCGGCTGGTTCCACTCCTCACGTTGAGCGAAATCCACAATTTTTTTGACAGCAGCAAGAATGGAGAGAAAGACCAAGTAGCTGATGGTGAGCACTATATAGACACCTTTATAGGGGCCTGCTTCGTTGATGGTGAGTTGGCTAAAAACTTGTGCCAAAAGAGCTGAAACGACAGCCAACCCTATGAAGCAGAGTATGGAACGGCTCCAATAGTTGTCCATGTTTTTGGCAAATATGCTCATGATGGCGTTAAGTGCCGTAAAGAAAAGCAAGAAGGATGCGGCAATTGTCCAAGGGAACCGTTGTTCGATTTCCATTCCCCCTGCCTTAAAGGCCAAGAAGCCAAGATTGAATACCAGTACTGCCCCCAAGAGCATAATTGCTTGATAGACAGGATTTTGAAGCTTTGCGATGAGGGATGGATGAGTGGCATTCATGGCTTCATTTTTTCAAGAATTGGTGATTTCACCGAATAGGTCGAACTCTGCGGCACTGGTTATTTTGATGTTTGCGAAGTCTCCTATTCGCACAAAGTTGGATTTGGCGTCCACCAATACTTCGTTGTCCACTTCGGGACTATCGAACTCAGTGCGCCCAACGAAATAGCCGCCTTCTTTCCGGTCGAACAACACCCGATAGGTTTGGTTCACTTTTTCGAGGTTTTTACGGTGGCTGATTTCTTGTTGAATTTCCATGAGCCTGGCTGCTCGGTCAGCTTTCACCTCCTCTGGCACGTCATCCTCAAGGTCGTAGGCGCTTGTGTTCTCTTCATGGCTATATTGGAACACGCCCAATCGCTCGAATTCCATTTCCCGCACAAAATCGCATAATTCCTCGAATTCCTTTTCTGTTTCTCCAGGAAACCCAACCAGCATGGTGGTTCGGATGGCTATTCCGGGTACCCTTTCCCTTGCCTCCCGAATCAGTTCGGTGGTCTCGGCCCTTGTGATTTGCCGCCGCATGCGTTCCAAAACACCATCTGCCCCATGTTGTAATGGGATGTCGAGGTAGTTGCAGACCTTGGGTTGTCGGGCCATGGCGTCGAAGATTTCCAGTGGAAATTTACTGGGGTAGGCGTAGTGCAGCCTTATCCATTCGATGCCTTCCACTTCGCAAAGGGCGTCGAGCAATGCTGGAAGTTCCCGTTTTTTATTGAGGTCGAGACCGTAATAGGTCAGTTCTTGGGCAATGAGCATCAATTCTTTTACGCCACGTTTCGCAAGGCTTTTAGCTTCCGCAACAAGCGACTCGATGGGGCGGGAAACGTGCTTGCCCCGCATGAGCGGAATCGCACAGAAGCTACAAGTGCGGTTGCAACCCTCCGAGATTTTCAGGTAAGCATAATGGGGTGGGGTGGTGATGAACCGTTCTCCGATAAGTTCGTGTTGGTAGTTTGCATTCAAACGGGACAGCAATCCGGGAAGTTCCAGCGTGCCAAACCAGGCGTCCACCTCTGGTATTTCCTTTTCAAGGTCATCCTTGTAGCGTTGCGAAAGGCAGCCGGTCACATATAATTTATCAATACCCCCTTCCGCCTTCACACCAGCATAAGCTAGAATGGTGTCAATGCTTTCCTGTTTTGCAAGGTCAATGAACCCGCAGGTATTCACGATGACGATATTGGCGTCCTCTTCCTCGCTGTCATGTACCACCTCATAATCGTTCGCCCGCAATTGGGTAATAAGGTTCTCGCTATCCACGAGGTTCTTGGAACAGCCAAGGGTGATGACGTTGATTTTATCCTGCTTATGACTACGGGTTTTCATGTAAAAATCGTGAATTGTGGCGGCAAAGGTAAGAAAGGGTTGTTTACAAATAACAAGAGGGTAGAAGCGCCGCTTCTACCCTCTTGTTTTAGCAAAATTGCTTTGTCTCTTTATTCAACAATAGAAAGCTTCATCGTCCGTGCGCCATTGTTAGTCTTGATGCTGACAAGGTAAAGCCCGGCGTTCAGGTTGTTCGTTTCTATTTCAAAAGAAGTTTCACCTTGTGCGAAATCAAGGCCGCTGCGTTCCTTCACCAACTGGCCGTTGGCAGTGAAAATGGAAATATCGGCGGTGATTTTGGCATTAGTGCTAAGATTTAAGAAAAATGACTCGCCCAATCTTACGGGGTTTGGGCCAAGGCTCCATTTCTCCTTGCTTGTCAAATCGGAAGTATCGCTGAGTTGGTCACCTGTTTTCAGGATTTTTTGGCCAGAGTAATTGCCACATGTGGAGTACTCGTTGAAGGCCATCACTTTCCAGAGATAGCTTTTGCTTGGTAGGAGGTCGGTCAAAACGGTAGTGTTTGAATTAACGATATACCGCTTTGTAGGTTGGCCGGAGGTGGTCATTTCGATGAGGTACTTATCTGCACCATCCACGGCAGTCCACGCTAAAGGCACGGCGTTATAGGTGGGAATTAGCTCGCTGCTTTGAGGGCTGATGATTGTCGGTGTACCATTCACTTCAGCCAAGTTTGGCGTATAGTTGGGTCTTACATAGTTGCGGCTGCTGCTGAAAAGGCTATTTTTGATAGCCTCTTTTTGGTCGTCGGTGAAGTGGTATTCACTGCAGCCATAAACGTAGTTCATGTAGTTTTGGATGTCGGGGTTCACCAACTGCCCGTTTGGGTCTTTGGCGTTCTTGGTGTAATCACAACTGTTGTTGGGGAACATATAGTCTGCTGGTGTGTCGCAAATGCAATCGCCACCACAGTTGAAACCTTCGCAATTGGTCATATTCACCCGCTCGTTGGGAATGTGGTCAGGGCAGGGAGCCACGCTTCCTACTGGGTTGCCATGCAAATCCTCATCCCAACCGCCTGTGCATTCCCAACCATAGAACGTGTGGTTGAGGCTGAAAAAGTGGCCTACTTCGTGGGTGGCTACCAATTTTTCATTGGCAGAGCCTTCCACTAACACCACCCAATCGTTGCCTTGCGGCCCAGCTTCGGGCATGTAGAAACCCAAAACTCCTTCTTCACCAGCATCTTTAGTGATAAAAATGTTGATGGCGTTGTATATCATCTGGTTGGAGATGTCATTGAATCCAGTATTGATGGGGTCGGAGTAGATAGCATCATTGTTGATGTATTTGAACTCCTTCAAATAGAATTGAATGTCTTGGTCTTTATAGTTTTTGTTCAAAAGGCAGAGGGCACCGAATGCCGCCTTTTCAGAAGTCCGGCCCGTGCCATCTGATTGGGCCACCAGGAAGAACCTTACAGGCACATAAGTAACGGCTCCACGTTCAAAGACATAGTCCCGCATTTCGTTGCGGTTGGAGTGGAACTGTTCCATGATTTTCCTCCCATAAGCGGTGGAAACACCACATTTGTTTTGCTGTGCATGGGCTGTGGAGAGGGCAATCAAGGCGGTGAGGGCAAAGGTGCCACAAGCGCTGAAGATTCTATTCATTTTATGATTTTTGAATTTTGCATTTTGATGTCACAAAGTTAGGAAAAAAACATGCCTAATACTTGTCTTTGCCCCGTCAAATGCGGTTTGTGCAGTTGGAAAAATCCTACCTTTGCGCCGCTTTTGAAAAAAGGCATATTTAAACGACTTATTAACAAGCTTTGGTTGATGTAGTTTTATGTTGAATTGAAAAATTGGACAGCAATAGGGAACCAAAAAAGACTGATTCTCCCCTGACCGAACCACAAAAGATTTCAACTGCATCATTCTTACTCAACCTAACCATTTCAATATGAGCAAAGTAACCGTAATCGGGGCTGGCAACGTTGGAGCTACCTGCGCTAATGTCATTGCCCACAAAGACATCGTGAATGAGGTCGTTGTCATAGACATCGTTGGGAACCTGGCCAAGGGCAAGGCACTCGATACATGGCAGCAGGCACCCATTGACAATTACAGCACCTACCTCAGCGGAGGCGACGACTACGCTGCTACCGAGGGCAGCGAAATCGTGGTCATAACGGCTGGCGTGCCCCGCAAGCCGGGCATGAGCCGTGACGACCTTATTTCCACCAACGCACGCATCGTGAACACGGTGACGGAGAACATCATGAAGTACAGCAAGAACCCCATCATCATTGTAGTGTCGAACCCGCTCGACGTGATGACCCTTGCTTGCTGGCGTTCCTCCGGCCTCGACTCTTCAAAAGTGTTCGGCATGGCTGGCATACTCGACACCGCCCGCTACCGTGCCTTCCTGGCAACTGCCATCGGTTGTTCACCTAAGGACATCCAGGCCCTGCTTATGGGCGGACACGGCGACACCATGGTGCCACTACCCCGCTACACGACGGTTGCTGGTATCCCGGTCACCGAACTGCTCGGTAAAGAAGAACTTGACGCCATCGTTCAGCGCACTGCCGTCGGTGGTGGCGAACTGGTACAACTCATGGGCACCTCTGCATGGTATGCACCTGGGGCAGCTGCTGCACAAATGGTGGAGGCCATTGTTCGGAACGAAAAGCGCATTTTCCCGGTATGTGCCAAGTTGGACGGTCAGTACGGTTTGAGCGATATTTTCCTTGGTGTGCCTGTCGTTTTGGGCAAGAACGGCATCGAGAAAATCATCGAAGTGAAACTGAATGCCGATGAACAGCAATTGCTGACAAGCTCTGCCGCTGCCGTAAAATCGGTGATAGATGTTTACAACAATATGCAGCTTTAATTTAGCTGGTTGTTGAAAAATGAAGAGGCTGTGTCAGAGGTAAGACTCTGGCACAGCCTCTTTTTGTTTACACAAGTCGCCCGACGCTTCAACGAATGAAATTCAAGTCAAAAAGCGTCACAGCCGGTCACGTTCAAGGTCTTCGAGCAGTACCAACATTGGCTGCTTCCGCCGAGACATGAAGAGCTGAAACCGGAAGGCCATATCGTCCGGCAGGTCCATAGATGTATGAACTGGAGCCACTTTGAAAAAACCTTCAGTCGCACAATGCCACGTCAAGAAAATACTACGACTTCGCTTTTACATAGCTTTTAATACCATCCCCGCCCAATTTCTTCACAAGGCGCTCTGCTTCGGCCATGTTGCCGAACCGGTCAACCATTACAACCGCAAACTTGCCCCGGTCAAACAGTTCCACCCTCGCATTATCATAGCCTAATTTCCTGAGCTTGGACACCGTCTTGTCAGCCGATTCCTTTACTTTGAAAGACCCGGCTATGACCATGTACTTGCCATCGGGGTAAGTGGCTTCAGCCGTTTCCCCAGCGATGGGTTTGGCTGGCTTGGTGGTTTTGGCCCCAGTAGCTTCTTCCACAGCCTCCTGGACTTCGTCTTCGCCCTTGGTGTCAGCAACGGAGGTTTCGGCTTTGTCGGCAGGGACAGAGGTGGTGGCAGGCTTTGTCGCAGTTGATTGGTCGGAAACAGCATTTCCCTTAGCACCTTGGTCGCTCGTGGAGTCCACTGTTTCGTCTATTTCATAATCATAGACATCTTCCGACTCGACATTATCGGCGGCAATTTCTGTCTTATCAGGCTGTTTCCCATCCTTAAACACATTGGTCATTTTATAGACCAAGAACAAGATGGCCATAATGCAAATACCAACTATGGCAATGGTAACGTAGTCAAGTTTGGACATGGTATCAGAAGTTGTTAGGTGAAAATCAATTGGTTATGACAAGAACGGTAATAGGCAGTATGTTTGTTTAGGGCCGCTTCCCATTCGGGGTAAAATTAGTTTTAAATGTTGGAATCAGCAAAACTCCTTTAATACCTTTGCCTTTTATCACCTTATTCTGTAAAGTTATTTATCTCAAAAACACACTCGCCAAAATAGACGGGAATGAACCTTAAAATAATATCAGCCGGTGCAGGTTCCGGCAAAACCTATCGGCTAACCCAAGAACTGGTGGGTCTGTTGGCCAATGGCACGGTGCGGGCAAGCGGTATCATTGCCACCACATTTACCAATAAAGCTGCGGCTGAGTTGCAGGAAAGGGTGAGGGTTCGACTATTGGAAGAAGGGCTAACCCAGGCCGCCAATGACCTCGCCAATGCGCTGATTGGGACGGTGCATGGGTTGGGGGTAAAACTGCTAAAGCGTTTTGCCTACGAGGCAGGTGTTTCGCCACAAGTGGACATTATTGCGGATGAAGACCAGCAGATGCTTTTCAACCAGTCCCTTGCGATGGTGCTGACCAATGAACGGGTGGAGTTGATGGAAAAGCTATCGGACAGGCTCGGTCTCACCAAATCGGAGTTCGGCAAAACGGATTGGCGCAGGCTTTTGAAGGATTTGGCTGAGGTGGTGAGGGCCAACGATTTTGATGAGGCAGTGCTGGAAACGAGCAAACAACGGTCGTTTGAACAGTTTGAACGGTTCCTCGACCCCCTCATTGAGCGGCCCGAAACAGAATGGAACGGGCAATTCAATGAACAATTGGAGGCTGCCGTTTCAAGGCTCGAAAACAATGAAGATACCACCAAGGTCACCTCCGACGCCGTAAAGTCATTGAAGGAAATCAAGAGCGAACTTAGGCTCCGTGGCAACTTGAACTGGTACCATTGGGCAAAGGCAGCCAAAACCAAGGTTGGTGCCAAAAGCCGGGAAGATATTCAGGAGTTAGTGGACTTCGTCAATTCCCACCTTGGGCATCCATCGCTTCGCAACGACCTTAAAACGTTCATTTTCAACATCTTCGAACTGGCCCAAGCTGCCATGGACGAATTCGAGCGTTTCAAAAAAAGCAGGGGACTCATTGATTACAACGACATGGAGAGCTATGTAAAGCGCCTCCTGGACGACCCTACGGTGCAAGAGGTCTTGGCCGAAGAACTCGACCTGTTGTTGGTGGACGAGTTTCAAGATACCAACCCATTGCAGTTGGAGATTTTTGTGAAACTCTCCCGTTTTGCAAAGCATTCCATTTGGGTAGGTGACCCAAAACAAAGCATCTATGGGTTCAGGGGCGCAGACCCTGCGCTCATGCAGGCCATCATCCAATGCCAAGGCGGCCTACAGGCGGCAAATATCCTTTCGCATTCGTGGCGCTCACGGGAAGATGTGGTTTATGCTACCAATGCCATTTTCACCAAAGCATTTTCAAGCCTGCCCCCAGAACAGGTTGCCTTGGAACCCAAGCGGTTGAAAAAAGCGGCTGGAAATTCCAATAACGATGAGCCAAGCGAAATGGGGAAGGCCCTAATACACTGGCATTTCAACTATGACGGAGAGGGGCGAAAACCCGGCAAAGAATGGCTGATGGGTTGTATCGCCGAAACAATTCGGTTGCAATTGGAAAGGGGTATGACCATTTTGCCGAAAGGGGAAAAAAGCTACCGATTGGCAAGGCCTGGAGATGTTGCCATCCTATGCCGTTCCAACCACGAATGCCGGGATATGGCCTCGGCACTGCATCGAGCAGGACTTAGGGCAGCGATTTCAAGGGCGGGCCTGATGAATGCGGCGGAAGCCAAGCTGATATTGGCATGCCTCAAATTCATCCTCAACAAATACGATTCTTTGTCAATAGCTGAAATCTTGTTATTGGCTGCTCGTTTGGATTTGAATGAAATCGTGGAAAGCCGTCTTGCCTATCTCGAAGCCATTGAGACCGATAAGCCAGACCATAAATGGGGCGAATTGAACCCGTTCATCCAACAGCTCAACCAATTGCGGGGCCAGGTGGCAGAACTGTCCGGCTCGGAGATACTGACCTTGCTGCTGGAAGAATTGGACCTGCGCCGAATCTTTCTTTCATGGGGGAACGTGGAGCAACGCCTTTCCAATGTGGACATGCTGATTAAATATGCCTTGCAATACGAACAGGCCTGCAACCGGCTCAACAGTGCAGCGTCGCTCGGTGGCTTCCTTCTTTGGGCGAATGATTTGGCACAGAACGAAAACGACCTGCAAGGCTCTGGCGAAAGCCCTTTGGCGGTGAACGTAATTACCTACCACAAAAGCAAAGGCTTGGAATATCCTATTGTCGTTTGCACCAGTTTGGAACAGCCCCTGAAGGAAGATGTTTGGGGCATTTCCCTGGTGCCAGAGTCGGACAAAGTGGACTTGGACAATCTTTTGGGCAACCGTTGGGTAAGGTTGTGGGTGAATCCGTATGCTGACCAATACAAAGGCACTTTGCTGGAGGAAAGAATCAAAGAATCCCCTGAAAAAGTGGAAAAAAGACAGTTGGCATTAGCCGAAGAAATCCGCCTACTCTATGTTGGCCTGACTCGTGCCAGGGATTACCTCGTGTTCCCTACCCGTGAAAAGCCACCTATTTGGCTGAACAGGGTATGCAATAATGGTGATGAGCAGCAGGCTTCTTTGGATGCCAATTCCGAGGAAAGTTACTGGGAGTGGCACGGCAAAACCCTTTTGATGGAGAAATTGGTAAGTTATTATCCAGGTGATTTTGCTCATTCGAATATAGCCGAGGTGCCAGGGCGGCAGCTTATCGCAAGAAAGGGTAGGGTAGTACATCCCTTGATTTCCGACAATACAGCGGGCGAGCCTAATGATGTGCCCATTACATTAGCCCTGCTGTCTCAGAGCAACTGCTTTGCACCTTTCGAGTTGCCCGAACTGCCGGAGCGGCGGCAAGTAGCCATTGCATTTAAAGAGTATGTCCAATATTGTTTATCCAATGGGGAAAAGGACATTACCTCCACCGTTGCAGAAAACCTACTTGTCCGATACGATTCGGCAGGCTTTGTAGGGGTTGGGCCTTTCGATGAAAAAGCACATCTATTCATCGAATGGATTAAGGCAGCATGGCAACCTACTGCTGTTTTCTCTAATTATCCGCTAAGGCTTCAAAAATCTGGAAAACTGTTCGATCAGCAGATTGACTTATTGGTGAGAACTGAGAAATTGGATTATTCGCTTTTTATGCTGCCATTCATAGGCGATGCAAAGAACAGGCAGCGGAAATTGCGAACCATGGCTAATGATCTGAAACAGGTAAAACTTGCCTACGAGTCGGCAACAGGCAATAAAAATTTGCGGCTTGCTGTCTTGTTTTTGCTTTATGGGGAGTTGGTGGAGGTGGGGATTTAAACAAATGCGACTTTGGCCGCCCTTCCAACCGATATGACCCACCTCCGAGATAATTTTTTGCACCCTCAACAGCCATAAAAAAAACAGGGCGATACTCACCGTACCGCCCATTTTAGATAATGGTTAAGATTGACTAAGGTTGTGATGGTTGATTAATGGGTTGGTGCCCCAATTTTCTCTGAAGCGAATATTACTTTGAATTCAGCAGCCTCATTCGTTTCACCTGCCTTTTGGTTCGCAAATACTGCTTTTGAAGATGTGGTTGAGTCTGATTCTACATTTCCACCATAAGCATAGGCAAGGACGGTTCCTTTTTGGCCAAAATCAACTACACCGAGGTCGTTCCCCGGGTTAGTGCCATATGTGTTTGGAGTAGCAAAAGGGTCTTCTTCATTGTTGAAAAGGCTGATGGCGGTATTGGCATCTTCTGGAATGAAGGTGAAAAGCAGGGTTTCCTTGCCAGCGATATATTTGATACGAGGTTCGTCGGAAACAAAGCCGAAAGAGATATAGGCGGATTCTGGTGCCTCCATTGGGCTATCAACCCTTGCATTTTCTATCCAAGTGCCACCAATGTTTTCAAGGCCTGCGTAGGCGAACCCGGTCGGGGCCACGATGGTCACTTGACCCGTGCCAGTGGATGCACGCTTGGAAGGGCTGATAGAAGAACCGGGAACCACAAATACACCCCAAGTAGTGTTGTCATTGAGCTGCTTAAGTACAAACTTCATGTCTGCTGTGGTATTGTCCGTTTGACCAAAGAGTTGGAAGCTGAGGAGGAGGATAAGGTTGGTGAAGGTGTACTTAAGAGTGTTCATAATTTGACTTTTTTTGTGAGACCAGTTCTATTCGTTCGATGGTACAAAAATGGGCTTCGCAAGTGCCGATTGTTTAGCCATTATTCAAAAAATGTGACAAGGAAAATGCCTTCAGATAAGTTGCATTTGAAATGTGAGCGAGTCAAAACCATTGTCTTTGCTGCAATTTGAATCCTCTTTGTGGGGTTGAGGTTGTGATACGGGCTTTGGTAGAAAAGCTCGAATTTATTTTGCGCAGGGTACGTGCTATCTTTGCCGAAAACAAAATTTACCTAAAAGATGATTCAAAGAATTCAGACTATCTATCTATTATTGGCAGGAGTTGCAGGTTTTGGAGCTATAGTATCGCCTTTTGCTGCGGTTAGTTCGAGCAATGTAAAAGCTACGGCCTTGTTTGCCGATGATGCCGCCTTCACCTCAGGTGACAATTTTGGGTTGTTGGCATTGTTTGCAGTGGCTGGTGCTTTGGCCATTGCTTCAATCTTTCTTTACAACAATAGGGCCTTGCAAGTGAAGGTTGCTTGGGCAGCGTTAATTGCCAATTTTGCGGGACTGGCCTTTGGTGGGTTCCTCTTTGGCCAGGATTTGGCGAAGTTGGGGGATTCATCAGTCGGGGTGGGTTTTGGCATTGCCCTTCCTTTCGTCTTTTCGATTTGCTGCATTTTGGCTGTCAAAGGAATCAAGAAGGACGAAGCTTTGGTGAAGTCTGCTGACAGGCTCCGTTGAACTTGAAGTAACTTAAAAATGAAAAAGGTCGCTACATGCCAAAGCTGTAACGACCTTTCTTATTTGCTAACTTTTAGAAGGCATTAATCCTTCTTCTCGGCCCGTCGGCGGGCAGCATAGTTGAGTTTGAGCTGGCCAATCTTCCGCAATTGGGTCTTAACGTCTTGGACAATACCCATTGTGATGTCCCCGTCCACCCGCAAAGAAGTAGCAATACGGGCACGGAGGTTAGGTTGGACAGTTTGTTTGTGGTTTTCCACAAAAAGCGGAATATCTTCAACCCGCTTGAAGGCATCGTCCAATTGGATACGTGGTGCAGTACCATAGATGTTCTGGTAACGTTCCATAGGTCTTCCAATATAGATGAAATGCACCAAGGATTTCTGCTCTAATTTCTCCAATTCTGTCGCTTGTGGAACCTGAACCTTCACCTTCAAGTCTGTCTCACGCATTTTAGTGATAACCATGAAGAAGAACAGCAAGATGAAGACTATATCCGGTAGGGACGCAGTTGAAATGGCTGGTGTTGAGTCCCCACGCTTTTTCTTGAAATGACCCATAACTGTTAAGTTTAAAAGGCTTTGAATTAGTGGTTATTGGTGCATTATTTGGCTTCTTCCCCATAGGTGGTTGCCTCTGCTTCGGAAAGTACAAAGGGAATCTTCGCCTTTATCTTGTCCTTTTTAGCCTTGGGCAAATCATCTGAGTAGTGTTCACCAAACTGCGCCATTGACTCTTCCTCCCAAAGTTCATTATAGGCTGCTTTTAGTTCATTGTACACTTCGATGTAGATACCGTACTTGGTACCCCTATCGTTTTTCAATGAAATGATGGCAGCGCCTGGTAATTCTGCGAGGTCAGCTTTTTGGGCTGGATTCATAATGAACTCCTTGGCCCGTTCCCTCAGTTCCTCTACCTTTGCTGGCTCACCCCTCACCAATAATTGGTTGTTTGCGTTCACCAACACTGTAAACACATTCCGGCTGTTGATACGAACGTTCTCTGGTGGTTCCTCTGACCATTCTGGCAAGCGTACGGTAATACCTCGCTCAACGTCAATGGTCGTGGTAACGAGAAAGAACACCAACAAAAGAAAAGCAATATCCGCCATCGAACTGGCATTGATTTCTGTAGCCGGTCTTTTTTTGTTTGCCATGACGGTTATTGATTTTTGAAGTAGTTCCAGATTTCCATCAAGATTGCAATGACAAAGGAGCCAATCAACATAATGACAGAAAGTTGGATACCACCTCCGATGAGCTTGCTGATGCCTTCACTAATATTGAAGTTCTGAATAGTGTTTGCCAACGAACCAGTACCCTTTGGGTCAGCCATTGAATACAATATAAAGAACAATACTGCAATTGCACCAAAACTAATTAGCGCCTTGATGGAGGCTTTTGGATTCGTGGCTACCTGCAGCAAAGACAGAAGCAAGGCAATGATGATTGCAATGACCAATAATGCAACAGATATGTATATGCCAGCAAGGAAAATGCCCCCTTCCGGTGCATAGGACTGCCGCTCAGTTGGTACATTCGAGAATTCGGACAACCCACTGAAAATTGGAATGATGGCAATTACGACGCAAACTACGACTAGCGCAAAAGCCAACGTTGGGCCGTTTTTAGCTAAGAATTTATACGACATAGTTCAATCGTTTTTATCTTTTGAAAATGTTGTTGGCAAACAGCATGTCAACAACGGTTACAGAGGCCTCTTCCATTTTGTTGGTGATGCCATCAATCTTGGAAACGATGTAGTTGTAGAAAACCTGCATGATCATTGCCACAACGAGACCAAATACCGTGGTCAAAAGTGCCACTTTGATACCACCAGCAACGATGGTCGGAGAGATGTCACCCACTTGCTCGATACGGTCGAAGGCTTCCACCATCCCGATTACAGTACCGAAGAAGCCGAGCATCGGAGCAAGGGCAATCACCAAGGATATCCAGATAAGGCCTTTTTCCAACAAGCCCATCTGTACGCTACCGTAAGAAACGATGGCCTTTTCAACAGCATCTGGGCCGTGGTCGGCATTGCGAAGTCCTTCATAAAGTACGCTGGCGGCAGGACCTTGGGTGGAGCGGCAAACTTCCATAGCACCTTTTACATCGCCATTTTTCAATTTGCCATCAATTTTTGTAAGCAGTTTCTCCGTGTTGACGGAAGCAAGGTTGAGGGTGATAACCCGCTCAATGCAAAGACCCAAGCCAAGTATCATACAGAATAAGATGGGAAGCATGAACTCCCAACCACCTTGGATGAATTTCTCCTTGAACATTTGGATACCTGAAGCAGATTCCACTGGCGCTGCTGGCTGTGCTTCTGCAGGAGGTGCCTCGGTCGTAGTGGTCGTCTGGACACTGGTGTCCGTAGGCTGGGTCGTGGTGGAGTCTTGAGCGCTTACCATATTGGTGGCGAAAGACATCATGCCGAAGACGAGCAAAAGAGCTAATAATTTGCGCATAGTCGTAAGATTTTACGTTTAAAATTAGTTAATCGTTACCTGAAAAATTGTGGGAATGCTCCCGGTTAATTGATTTGAGAAACTGTTGTCTTAGTCCCTCCAGAATCTAAAATCAGCGGAGAGACAGGGATTCGAACCCTGGATACCCTTTTGGAGTATACACACTTTCCAGGCGTGCGCCTTCGACCACTCGGCCATCTCTCCGTGTGTTAATTTGACAACAGGAAATCCTGCTTTATTCTAAGCCGCCGCAAAAATTGTGAAAAGAAATCAAAATTCATAAATTTTTGAAAACGGCTTTATCTTCAAAAAATATTTGGGACCGGATAGAGCTATGCAAGTTTTAACTCATAGTAGAAAAGATGGGGCAAGTTTAAGAAAGAGTTGTGTAAGCCTATGTTTTTTTTTCAAAAATATTTTTTGCATTTCTGTTGGTCACACTCGCAACTGTCTGAATATCAATGCTTTTGATTTCTGAAATCTTTTCTGCAACCAACTTGACAAAAGCGCTTTCATTTCGTTTTCCCCTGTTTGGCACTGGTGCGAGGTACGGTGCATCGGTTTCCAACACCATCCATTCCAAGGGCAAAGCTTCCACTGTTTTGTCGAGACCGGCGTTTTTGAAGGTGACCACGCCCCCAATTCCCAAATAAAAACCAAGTGACCAGGCCGTTTCAGCTTGTGAAATTGTGCCAGTATAGCAATGCAAGATGCCGCGCAAGCGCTCATCTTTTTCATCCTGCAATACTTCGAGAATCAGTTCGGTGGATTCTCTTGAATGGACGACGATGGGCAGGCCCAATTCTTTCGCCCAACCGATTTGCCGCTTGAAGGCATCCACTTGTATAGCTAAAGTGCTTTTGTCCCAGTAAAGGTCAATGCCAATTTCGCCAACTGCGCAGAATGGGCGCTTGTCCAGCCAATCCTTGACCAAAGCCAATTCTTCTTCATAGTTGGCTTTCACGGAACAGGGGTGCAATCCCATCATAGCATGGCATCGGCCGGGGTAGGCCGCTTCCAAGTCCAATAGGTCTTTTATCGAAGTGCTATCAATATTAGGAAGATAAAAAGCTTCCACCCCTGCTTTCATAGCATTCGCAATGACCTCTGAACGGTCATCGCTGAACTCCTTCAAATAAAGATGTGTATGAGTGTCGGTAAACGACAATTTTGTGGTTTCAATCATGAAATTGCCTAAAATGATGATAATGAAGGGGTTTTGGATGCTATTTATTTTATATTATTGCGTCCGTTTCAAGAGCCGATGATTGGATGCCGCAGTTTTTCAACACAAATCGGGCGCAAAATGAAAAAATAACGCCAGAGACAATATATTTGCGACGCATTTCCCCCTCCTGCACACGTTTTGACAAAAGTTCGTCAGTCTTGCTCATCCAATTTCGGCCTTGAAATCTAAGGCTAAATTAAATCAATCACCACTATTTATGGCCTGTGGCCAATGCCTTTGAAAATTTCAGGCATGGCGCAAGAGTCCATCAAAGCACCTACTTGAGTCCCTGGTCTTGAGAAAACTCACCAACTACACCGCTGGTTGAAGGAAAGCGGTTGGAGAAATTACACAACATTTTACCGGAGGCTTGCTATGAACCTATTGGCGGTAGGATAGCCATTGTGGCTTCTATCCGTTCAGAATACTTTGAGCAAACACGTTGAAATTTATGAAACCTATAAATTCCCTTTCAGGATTCCAAGTCAAGCTGCTTACCCTTGCTTGCTTTTTATGGCAATTGCCGCTTTGGGGCAGCAGTTTCGAACATTCCCCAAAACACTGGCTAAGGCCATGGGCAGTCAGCGCCGGATCAGATGTGTCCATTTGTGCGGGTGGCTCAGCGCAGTTGCAGGCGACAGGTGCCAACAGCTATACCTGGTCGCCAGCTGCTGGCCTTAGCTGCACGAATTGCCCAAACCCTGTGGCAACCCCTTCTGTTACAACCACTTATATGGTCACAGGAGACGACGGAACCTTCGACGATGTTCAGGTAAGGGTAATCAGCCCACCCACCATTTTGGATATAGCAGTCGGTCAGCCCACGGACTGTAACTTGCCCAACGGTTCCATTGTCATCACCACTTTGGGCATTGACCCTTATGAGTTCAGCGTTGATGGAGGCAATGTTTGGCAAAACAACGGTGTGTTTACCGCTTTGCCTCCAGGAAGTTATGCCATAAAAGTCAGAACGACCAATGGAGTCTGCGAGGTAAGTGGAGGGAATTTTACCCTCACAGCCCCGAATGCCCCTCAAATTTTGAATGTTCTCGACTTTGACCCTACGTTCTGCGATGTACCAAACGGCTCCATTACAATTTCTGCAAACGGCGGAATTGCCCCTTTGCAGTACAGTATTGATGCGGGCCAGACTTGGCAGGTTCAGAACGTCTTCCAATTGTTGGGGTCTGGCAATTACCAAATCAGGGTAAGGAACGCCAACGGCACTTGTATGATAAGCGGGCAAACGGTCAGCTTGTCAGCTTCTCCAGACGAGCCGATTTTAGCAGATGTTTTTTTCGCAAACCCAACCAATTGCGGCATGTCCGATGGCTTGATTACGGTCATCGTGCCGAACAACGGAGGGCAGTTTGAATTCAGCATTGATGGGGGCATTACGTTTCAGGCCAGCAATTCATTTCCCAATTTGAGCGAAGAGACTTATGAGGTGGTGGTAAGGAGGCAGGATGGTACTTGCTCCGTAAATGGCGGCATTTTTACACTTCGAAGCCCCAATCGGCCGGTCATTTTTGGCGTTTCTTCGGTAAACCCCCAAGGGTGCGGCGTCCAATCCGGCAATATCACCATTTTGGCTTTTGGCCCCAGCACCTTGCAGTTCAGCATAAACGGAGGCAGCACTTGGCATAACTCCAACATTTTCCCCAACCTGCCTGCTGCCAATTACCAAATTGTGGTGCGCAATGCGGATGGCTCCTGTGTGACAAATGGGGACAATATCACCTTGGTTGACCCGGCTCCGCCAGTTATTACTGCTGTAACGCCTACCAACCCGACGGCCTGTGGCCAAAACGATGGTCGCATTTCAATAACGGCAACTGGTTTCGGCCAATTAGAGTACAGCATTGATGGGGGCAATACCTGGCAAAACGCTTCTGTCTTCAACGCCCTTTCGCCGGGCAGCTACGCAATAAGGGTTCGCTTTGTGGGCGGCGGTTGCCCAGTTACTTACCCTGCAAATCCGGTGGTGTTGGCATCACCCGGAGCAGCTCCAGCTATCGGTTCAGTGAGTGTGACACAACCTTCCATCTGCGGAGAGGCAAACGGCTCTATCGTTATCCTTGCGAGTGGGAACGGAACTTTGGCTTACAGCATCAACGGCGCTGGAAGTTTTCAGCAGAACAATATTTTCAACAACCTTGGGGCAGGCACCTATAATATAGTTGTGTCAATTACGGGAGGGAATTGCACCGCAACGGCATCGGCTACTTTGGTATATCCAAATTGCACGGACACCTTGCAGGTGACCATTCCATCCAATGCCAATACAAATTACTGTATTGACCCAACCACCTTAAACAACCTTGGGACTGTCACCAGCGCAGGTTTCTGTGGTCAAGGCAGTGTTTTGACGGTGTCTGCCACGAGTGTTAATCAGAACTGTGTAACCTTGGTGCCTACGCCCGGCTTTACAGGTATTTCCCCCGATTTGATTTGCACAGTCCATTGTTTCAACAACAGCACCATGTTGTGCGATACGACCTACATGCAGGTGACGGTGACTGGTATGGTTCCTTGCGACCCTGTTTTTGCCACGGACTCGGTCAATGTGCCATTCGTTTCAAATCCAACCAATTATTGCGTACCAGTTCCCTTGTCCGAACTGGTGGGTTATGAGCTGTACCTCAACGGTAATCAGCTCAACAACCCATTCAATTGTGATTTTGAGCCGACCACCGCCTATTCCTACACGCTCTTGCCAGGTGCAGGATTCTCTGGCCCCTATTACCTAAATGCATGGGTTGTCAATGGCAACAACTACACTGGTTTCTTCACGGATGCCGATGGCCTATTGGCGCTCATGCAGGCTTTCGACCCCAACAGCGATTGGAACATCAATACTACATTGGGGCTGATTTATGGAGGCAACAGCAATATGAACTATGGGAATATGGAAATTATCCATACGCCCACCAATGCCCAAACCATCCTGAACACCAATACAGCCAACCTGCCAACCGGCTTTACGGTCGGATTGACCAGCCCAGGTTTATCCGTTTTAATAGTCGAGAACCCAGCAAACAACTGTGCGGACACCTTGTATATTAATGCAACGTTCGGCGCAACGACCACCGATACGGTTTACCTGACCACCAATGCGAACACACCCACCGCTACTAATTGCCTCGATGCAACGGAATTACCGGGAGGCAATATCGTCAACGTGGGGTACTGTGGTTCGCCAGCGCATGGGGTTGCACCGCTCAGTTCGCCAAACTGCGTGTTCTATATACCCAACCTCAACTACGCAGGGCCAGACGAGTTCTGCATGGTGGCCTGTGACGGTGGCTTCCCGCAGATCTGCGATACCACCTATTTCATCGTCAATGTGCTCCCGCAACACGATACTGTCTTTTTGACCATACCAGCTGGCGAGACAGCCATTGATACCTGTCTCTCAAACTTCGTGATTGAACTTCCAGGCATAGTTACCACCGCCAATTTCTGCGCATTGAACACCTCCGAAATTCTCGGCTCGGTCAGTGGCAATTGCATAGTGTTCAATACAAACGGATTTTTCTTCGGAACGACCACCGCTTGTGTCAATTTCTGTAGCGGGGGTATTTGCGATGAAACGACGGTAATCGTCACCGTCATACCCCCGGTCATTTGCGATGAAGTTTTTGACCAAACTTCCCAAACCATCATTACATCCACTGCCACAAATACCTATTGTATCCCCATTCCGCCAAGCGAAATTGTGAATTTCGAGGTGACAATTGATGGGCAACCCTATGCCCAATCATTTACCCCATGTGGTTTTGCAGATGTCGTGGTTTACAGCTATGCAGGTTTGCCCGCAGGGCCTTACACAATCAACAGTTGGGTGGCCAATGGAACCAGTTTCAGTGGTGTCGCTTCCAATATTTCTACTTTGGTTGACCAATTGAACATCTGGGATGCCAATGGTGATTGGGTGCTGAACACAGCCACCCAAACGATCCAAGGCGGGGTCGGTGGCACCTACAGTAATCTTGGCATAACCCCGGTTGGGGGTGCTCCGCAATCGCTGGTGCTCAGCCTGGTTCAGTTTCCGCTTGGCTCGCAGGTCAATATACAAGGATTCGGCTCCCACTTGGTGGAGGTGACGGCTAACAACGGCTGCGAGGATGCCATTACTGTGAACTTCGTTCAACATACGGTCACGACGGATGTGCTCGTTTTCAATACTACACCCAGCACCAGTGTAGGCCAGCTTTGTACGAACAACAGTGAATTGGTCGGCAACTTCGCAACCTCAGCTTTATGTGGCCTTCCCTCGAATGGGGCTTTTGTCTCAAATTCAAATACCTGCTATACCTATACCCCCAACCTCGGCTTCATTGGTGTAGATACCGCTTGCGTGGTGGTTTGCGATGACAACCAACCTCCGATTTGCGACACGTTTTTATTTGTAATCAATGTGCAAACTATTAAGGACACCTTGCAAATCACTGCACCCAGCACCTCCCCGTTCGATACCTGCCTGATGAGCAATGTCCTGAACTTGTCAGGGGTTATCGTAAGCAGCACAGTTTGTGGTGCTAATGCGAATGACGTAGCGATTTCATTTTCAAGCAACTGCGTGACGATTGACTTGGCCAATAATTTCAACGGAACCACCACCGCATGTGTGGTACATTGTGATGATTCGGTGCCTCCGATATGTGATACCACCATTTTGGTCATCACCCTACCCGCAGGCCCTCCGGCTTGCCCTGAGTTGTTCAACCCTGATTTTGAACTGGTGCCCTTGCAAAACGGGGTAGGTGAGGTTTGCCTACCCATTGCGCCCATTGATTTTCCAGATTACGAAATCGAAGTGGATGGCCAGACCTATACAGGGACAGTCGTGCCATGTGATATTGACCAAGTGTTCATCTATTCCTATGGGCAGGTTTTCGGTCAAGGCGCCAATGGCCCGTATTCCATCAGTTGGACTTTAAATGGTCAAAATTTTTCAAGTGTGGCACAAAATGTGCAAGCCTTGGTGAACCAGATGAACGTCTGGGACAATGCTGGGAACTGGGTAATCCAACCAGCGACTTTCAGTATCATCAGTACCAACGAAACCGGCGTGTACGGAAACCTCATCATCACACATATTGCCACAGGCATATTAAGCACATTGACGCCCGACCCAAACAGCATCCCGGCTGGCATGGCAATTCAGGTCAATGGGGCAGGTGCCCACACCATCATTGTAGAGAGTTTGGCGGATGGATGCCAAGATACCTTGAACATCAATGCCCTCAACGGCGTCCAACTATTAGACATCCAAACATTTGAGAACACGCCGACCAACGTCTTCTGTATTGATACGACTGGGTTGCCGGGCAATTTCGTTCAAATGAACATATGCCAGCAACCAGCTAACGGGACGCTGAATATCAGCGGAAATTGCTTCAGCTACACCCCTGACCCAGGCTTTGTGGGCTTGGACAATGCCTGCTTGACGGTCTGCGATAACCTTGGCAATTGCGATACCACCTTGGTCAATATCAACGTTGACCCGCTTTGCAGCCTGTTTGATATTTTCCCGGATACCACTGTTTTGTTCCAAGTACAAAGCTGTGCCGATATTGCAGGACACTGCACCGCCATTCAATTGGACTCTATCGGCAACTATACAGTCACTGATAATGGGTTCCCCTACACGGCCGGTTTTGTGCCTTGCAACGGGCAATTTGCACAAATTGCCCTTGATACGGGTCTTCACCATGTGGTCTTCACCAATATTGGCACAGGTTGCCAAGATACGCTGATGGCACTTGTAAGTTGTGTTGCTGACAACGGCTGTGGCATTGATGCATTAGCCTCCTTAAACCTTACGGTGGATGATTGCGGGGATGATGTCCAATTCTGCGTAACCTTGTCACTGACCAATTTGGTGAACACGGTTGTGACGGATAACGGGGCGGCGTTTGCAGGCAATATTGGCCTTTGCGACATTAATTCCAACTACATCGCACTTGAAATAGACACGGGCCTACACCTACTCATACTGACGGATACAGTCAAGGCTTGTGCCGACACCTTCGCAGTTAATGTTACCTGTGACCTTGTCGAAGATGTGGTAATTGACACCACGGTTGAGCAGGGGGATTCCATTGTGCTTTGTCTTGAGGATTTTGGATTTGATGCAGCCGCAATAGACAGCGTGAACGTCACCTGCCCTGGCAACGGCAATACCAGCTTCAGCATTGATGACCAGACTTGGTGCATAACCATTTTGGGCGAAGAAATTGGACTGGACACACTTTGCTTCGAGGTGTACGAAGCTGGTGGAAACGGTACATTCACTGTCCATGTCAAGGTCACCGCACCTTGCCTTGAATTGATACCCAATGGCCAATTGGCTGCCAGTGTGGCTTGTGGGTTGGATACCGGCCTGCTCTGCCTACCCTTCAATTTTGCGGATTTGCAAGGCAAGACGCTCGAACTGGATGGCCAACCATACCCGTTCAGCCAGTTGCAAAGCTGTGGATTGGACAGCCTGCTCCGATTCAATTATGATGCATTGCCAAGTCAGGGCCTCCTTGGGCCTTACACCGTGGATGAATGGACGGTCAATGGTACTGTCTTCAGTGGTGTGTTCAATTCACCAGCCGAACTGTTGGATTCCATGAACGTATGGGATGCCACGGGCAACTGGCAGCTGGTCATTTACCCGAACACTGGGGCTACCGCTATCATAGGGGGCGATTTTTCGAATATTTATGGCGATTTCACCATTGTTCAGCAAGTGAGTGGCTTGGAGGTGGTGATAGGTTTGGGGCAAATCACGATTCCAACTGGCGTGGCCATTGAACTCAGCGTGGGTACGCAGCATGTGCTGACCATTGCAGATATTGCTACGCAATGCACAGAATCTGCCCTGCTCGAACTTGCTTGCGTGACATCAGATGTGGTCAACGAGACCATACTACTTGGTACGGAGGAAACCAGCTGCATTGATTTGTCGGAACTCGTAGGCAATGTGGTAAGCGTGACCAATATCTGCCCAGGCAGTGGCCAAATCGTTGAGTTCACCATAGACAGTACCTGTGTTACCTATACAGGTATGGCATTGGGCCAAGATACTGCTTGCATCGTGGTCTGCGATGACATGGGAATTTGCGATACCACCTATTTTTATATAACCGTGGATGTGATAGTGGACTCCCTGCCCATTGCGGTGGACGACAATTTCACCACGGAACAGGACGATGTGTTGACCATTCCTGTCTTGACCAATGACACGGTACAGTTTCTGCTTGGTGTGGACATCATCACACCCCCCAACCACGGAACAGCACAGCCATTCCCGGATGGAACCATCAACTATGTCCCAGTAGATGACTACTGCAATGAGGCTGTCCCAGATAGCTTCACCTATTCCATTTGCAATCCAGTTGGGTGCGATACGGCCACAGTATATGTTTTAGTGCTTTGCAAAGGGCTTTCCATCGTTCAAGGTTTCTCTCCAAATGGCGACTTTACCAACGAGACCTTCAAAATAACAGGACTAAACGACTATCCCGACCACCATTTGTATGTTTACAACCGATGGGGCAGTCTTGTTTATGAGGCCACGAACTACCAAAGCGATTGGGAAGGTACCTACAAGGACAAAAAATTGCCGGATGGCACCTATTTCTATGTGCTGGACAAGGGAAATGGTGATAAACCGGTTTCGGGGTATGTGCTGATAATGAGGTGAGACTTTTTAAGGTGATAATTCGCATCGTTTTGCACTGATACCGCCAGCATAAGTCAAAGAATGAAGGGGCGACCGCTTAAAGTGGTCGCCCCTTTTTTCTTTAACTGGCCTAATTGTTGTTTTGGTAACATACTCCCCCCATAAGGTTCCTTTTCCCCTCCCTCTTCGAGTTTCTGCTGGTAATCTATCATTTGTGACGACCAATTAACGAATCGGCTCATGCGGCCCCTTGCTTGTTGCCGGTAATTTTTGATGAGTATGTTGAGAGCGAACACTACACTCAAGATAACTTCTTTGACTATGATAGCCTCGGCAATCATAGCAGCCACTTATTTTTCCTCGCCGAAGCACCAGGACAAAGAGAGGGCCGAATCGTCTATTGTTAGTCGGGTAGATGCGCACCTGAACCGCCAAACATTTTCACCTCCGCCACCACCGCCCCCGTCAGGGGTAGTTTCCGTTCGAATCAATGCAGGTGAAGATGATGCAGAGCAAAACCTTTCTACTGGGACCGTTGACATAGTTAGCACTGATATGGAATTGGCCGTGGATGGCGCTGCAAGCCAACTTGTTGGATTGAGGTTCAATAATATTCAAATCCCCAAAGGTGCCACCATCACCAGTGCGTACGTAGAATTCGAAACTGATGTAGCTTGGAGTACTGCCTGCAACCTTACCATAAAGGGCCAAGCTTCTGACAACCCTGCCGCATTCACAGCTACAAGCAACAATATCTCCGCCCGACCACAAACGACGGCTTCCGTTGCTTGGTCACCAGCAGCTTGGGCTACGGTTGACCAAAAACAGCAATCTCCTTCCTTAAACAGCATCATCCAAGAAATAGTCAACCGCAGTGGCTGGCTGAACGGAAACAGTATTGCCATTTTGGTTCAGGGCACTGGAACAAGAGAGGCGGAATCATTTGAAGGGGAGGCGACAGCTGCGCCCCTCCTTGTCGTAACCTACACCGCCAGCGAAATCTGCAATAACAGCTTGGACGACGATGGGGATGGACTCACGGATTGCGCTGACCCAGACTGTGCGGGTTCCCATGCAAGTTGCCTTTCTGAATGCCTGGGTACCAACTTGGGCTTTGAAAGCGGTTTGTCAAGCTGGTCTTCTTATGGGGCACCCGTTGCCTCATCAGCTCAAGCGCATTCCGGCACTCAATCTGCCTTTTTTGCAAACAATAATGATTATTTATACCAAAATATAACAACTGGCATTACAGCGAACTCACAATATGTGGTTTCGTTTTGGCACAGAGGTACCGCTGCTGCTGGTGGTTGGAGGGGGATGGTTTTGAAATTCAAAGATGCAGGTGGGTATGAATTGAGCAGGTTGGAACTACCGATTGGTGATGCCTCAAGTTGGACGCTGTACGAACGAATTTTTACCATGCCCACCAGTGTCACCAACGTGGAACTGGTTTTTGCAACTTATGGAAGTTCGATAGCGACCTACGTGGATGATATCTGCCTTAACCCTTCTGCTGGCATCCTGCCAACGAGTACTTGCACGGGCACAAAAATCTATTCTGGTTATCAAGATTGGGCATCCAAGTTTTGGTTCAATAACGGCACTGGCTGGTTGTCATATGACTGGGACAGTGACGTACAGCTTTGCAACAACGGAAACGGCACGTTGACGCTTCAAGGGAATGCCACTGGCAGTTTCTCGGAAGGTGGAACCGATTGTGGCTCTTTGGGTGGTTGGTACATCAATGCCACACTTTCTGACAAGAAGACTTGGGCCCAGTTTGGTGGAAATTATGACAACCATTCCTATACCGACAACGGTTGTCCCGACCGTCATACAGAATGGGACTATTGGAATATTTCAGGTACAATTACTGGTACAGGTTGTAATTCCGGCAAGGTGTTCCCTATTATTGGCAATGCACCAGGCTACCGTATCCAGGTCGGTTATGGTGCTAACCGCAATACTTGTGGCTATGGCCTTGCTGGTTGGATTGACTACAACGACAACGGGACCTCCAGGCAGGCTGACTTCTATGTTTCCTTGCCAAAGGATGCATACTCACCATTGGAAATCAGGGACAACAATGTGGATGAAGACAGCGATGGCCTTGTTGACTGTGCCGACCCCGATATTAGCTCGACTGGCTATGCAGCGCTATCGGCTGGAGACCTTGGCGACACAGATGGAAGATGGGCTATTCATGGAAAGCCTGATGGCAGCTTTGCGGGCCTTTACGAGTTGACTGACCGCTTAAAGGTGGACTTGGGCAGGCGCTTGTCTGTTGGCAATCAATACATACTTACCTGGCGCAGAAAAAACAGTTACTCCAATACAGCCACTGCCGATATGATAGTGGAGGAAAGTGCGGATGGCATTACATGGACACAGCGCCCGACGAATGTTACGACCTCCGAGAAATCATTATGGGTAAGTACTACCTTGTCAGCAAATGTGGTAACCCGATACCTGCGATTCAGGCAAGCCACAGACACCGATGACGATTTTGAACTGGATGCGATAACCTTGTTGGCATGCTCATCTACAGAAATTTGTGGAAACGGACTTGATGATGACGGCGACGGCCTCTCCGACAGCGCCGACCCACAATGCAGCTACAACTGTTGCACCAACCTGTTGCAGAATGGCAGCATGGAGATGTTCAATCCAAGTTTCACATTTGCCACGCCTTTTGAAGGCGTAACTGCCCAGAAAGTCAACTCACTTGCTGTTGACAATAATTTGGCCATTGGTTGGGGGGCTGCGGCAGGGGTGAGCAGTGATTTTTGGCTTTTAAGGGACTGGACGAACACCATCAATAACCCTGATGGCAATTATTTCGCTTACTTTCAGAATCAGAATGCATGTGCCCAAGTTTGTGGTTTTACAGTTGGATGCAACATGGCTCCCCTGCTATGCCAACCTTGGCAAAATGGGGATGTTTACGAGTTCTGTTTCAAGGCTGCCGCTTGGAAGGAGAACATGACATCTGGATTGCCAGCGGGTGCTGGAACGCAAGCCAATAGTATAATAGGGATTGATGTGGACTATACTGGTTTCCCGCAAGGCGTAATTGGGCCTGATTTCTCGCTGCCTGCTTCCTCGAGCTTTGCCAACCTGAACTGGCAGACCATCTGCGTCAAGTTTACCTACAATTCGGCCAAACCGGTGAAGTCGTTGTACATCTCTGCAAGGGATAACAACGGTGTTGTGGTGGACGATGTGACGCTCCGCAACCTCTCCGACTGTGGCGAGGTCTGCAACAATGGCACTGACGACGACGGAGATGGACTTGTGGATTGCGCTGATTCCGGCTGCAATAAGATTTACAATGGCGAATTTGATAGTTGGTCATCCAACTGGGTGCTGTACAACCAAGCTGGCAATACTGCGACCCATACTGTTGCCACCACCAGCCAACTATCAGGGGCCAATTCGGGGTTCGTGGACATCACCACAGCTACTGGCACCGATTGGCACATCCAATATTTGCAGCCCGGACTCACCACGAATGCTGGTGATCGTTACACGCTTACCTTCATGGCAAAGGCGGCAGCAACAAGGCCAATGAGGGTCATGTTGCAGCGCACCAATTCACCTTACACCACATATTGGAACCAAACGGTCAACCTGACCACTGCTCCTCAGGCCTATTCCTTTGATTTTCAAATAGATAGCACGAATGTGGACAATGTGGGCCTGTATTTCAACTTGGGTGCCAGCACTTCCAATGTCTATATTGATAAAGTATCTTTGACCAAGATATGCTCAGAGTTCTGCAGTAATGGCTTAGATGACGATGGTGATGCACAAAGCGACTGTAGCGACTCGGATTGCAAGCCCGTCATTTCGAACATCATTACCGACTGCCAACCTACCAACGCCGACATCAACCTGACGGTCACTGGAAAAAATACCCCGTTTGGTTACAGATGGAGCGATATGGCGACGGAGGCCCTTTGGCAGTTCAATAACTCCACAACAGACGGCTCAGGATTTGGCCACAACCAAACCTCCCTGACCGGCACGGCTTCCTACGATGCAAAGGATAAAATTGAAGGAAGCCATTCCTTTGTTTTCAATGGCTCGACCTCCATTCGATATGGTTCTGATGGAGGGTTTTTGGAAAGTGGTTATTCTGCACGGACCTATTCGTTTTGGATAAAACCAGCCAACCTAACCGGCATTAAGATTCTGTTCGAGCAAGGAGGTTCCACCGCTGGACTTGCTGCACGTTTGAATGGTAACATCCTTACAGCGGCCTTTCGGACTGGTGGTTCTACTACACAAAAAACTACGGGTAACCTTACCTTCCCTAATGACGGAGCTTGGCACCATGTCGCTGTTGTTTACAATGCAGGTACCATCACTTGTTATCTGGATGGTACAGCGAGTACCTCGGGTTCCGGGAATGCCACCATACCTGCCGACGCTAACAATGATGCCATCGGACAACGCAATGGGACGGATGCATTTGGCTCCAGTGCCAACAATTTTTATTCCGGCAAAATGGATGATGTACGGCTTTACTATAGTGCTTTGCCTGCTAATAAAATCGCCGACCTCGCTCGCAATGACGGTGACCGGCTGAACTTGAGTGGGGGAACTTACACTGTAACCGTGACCAATTCCACCGGCTGTTCAACCACCTCTTCTATTGCCTTTAGCTCGCCATGCACGGAATACTGTAACAATGGTCAGGACGATGATTTGGATGGCCTGACGGACTGCACAGATACTGATTGCAATAAAATAACGCTAAGTGCACTCGCAGTTAGTGCATGTATCAATCAGCCATTACAAGACATCGCTACTGTCAATCTTAATGTAGCTTGGACGACTCCACCTGCCAACGATGAAATTGTGGTAAGCATCTATGGCAAAAAACGTTACATCTCCACTGGCTCAACGGCGGGCAACCAGAACATAACCTTTAACGTGCCTGCCGATGGTTCAACGAACAACAACATCACTGCTTATTGGAAAAACAGCCCTTCCCTCTGCAACGCAACTACCACCTTTAATGCACCTGTGGCTTGTTCTGCAAATACCATTGCATGCAACATACTCTACCTATGTGGCCAAGACAAACCTTGGGATGGGGATGCATGGGACCACGGCTTCATCGAATACCTTGATATGGTAAACGGCTCAAAAACCGTGACACCGATATTGACCAAGGCAGATGCCACTGGCTATGGCACGTATGACCCAATTAACCCAAGCACGTTCGTGACCGTTGATTTCAACAATTATGACCTCATTGTCATCTCGGCTACAACGGAAGGGCACGTTGCCAGTGACCTCGTCTCTCTGTTAAAGGACAGCCCCAAATCCATTATCAATGCGAATTATCCAATCGTAAACGACCTTGGGATGTCTGCGACTGAGGCGGGCTATCAGTTCCAGAGCAACGCCTATACTGACAACACGACCTCGAAACTCATTTACGACTACCACACCATTAATCCATATTACGGCAAGGTCTTCACCAACGCAAACGTAATAGCAGGCGGAACAGGTCTCTTATGGACCAACCCCAACGATATGACTCCTAATACCAACAGCATCATTTTTTCTTATGATGCAACTGATGCCCTGCCTGGTGTCGGTTCAGCACATGGGGTTAGGGTTTACCTCGGTTACCACATGAACGGCGTTTATGTAGGGACTGAAACGGGCTACGTGCTTCCTGCCCCGGTGGAAACTTACCTCAGTCCTGCCAAGCATTTCACCGCAGATGGCAAATACTACTTTGACCAGGCGATTTTAGCGGCTGCGGCAGGTTGTATTCAAATTGAAAACTGCTCCAACGGTATAGATGATGATAATGACATCCTTGCGGACGCCGCCGACCCAGAGTGCCCCGGGGTAAGCAATCCTTCCGCCAACAATTCGTGCAGTGTAAAACCATTCATCTTCGTGCCATGCTATGTGGATGGCAACCCGCTGGCCGCAGGTACTGCCGCCACCAAAGATGCCTTTGTAATGGTGCCTTATGACGCTACTGGAACTGCGATGGTGCCGGGCGAAAAAGTGCTTGCCAATTTTGGAGCGATAGGCGCTACATGGGGCGTGGCCATTGAGGCATCCAGCAAGACCGTTTTCACATCCTCTGTCTTGAAAAGGCACGTAGGTTTAGGCTCCATCAATGGCACCATCTCCACAACAGGTGGTATCTATGCCTTCAACAACAACCTGTCATTGGTGAAATACATTGATGTTAATACCATTGGCATCAATACGGGTACTGACCCCCGAAATGGCACGCCAGCCAACAGTTTGTCGGGCGATGTAGGCACGCCTTCCTACGATGTAAATGCCTATAATTTGGTGGGCAAGGTCGGCATTGGCGACATGGACTACGATGCTGTGCACGACGTGCTTTGGTTCATCAACCTGTACGACCGCAGCCTTTATGGCATCAAAAACGTGGATGTGAACACCTCGCCTACCGCTGCCAATATCCTTGGGCCATACCCCGTGCCAGACCCCGGTTGTAGCTCTGGAGTCAACGATGTCCGCCCCTGGGGATTGGGCATTAAGGATGGAAAAGTTTATGTCGGTGCTGTCTGCTCTGCCGAAACCACCCAGAACGTGCCTGACCTCCATGCCTATATCTTTGAATTTGACCCAAACTTGCCCGGAAATGGGCTCCAAAACTTCTACAATTTTGACCTCAATTATGAAAGGGGTAATGTTGGATATTATTTAACCGACGAAGGTGATTGGCTGCCTTGGCAAACTTCGGCCAATGCGATGTCAACCCTGAGCATGAAGCACCAGCCCATCCTGAGCGATATTGAATTCGATGTGGATGGCTCCATGATAATTGGCCTCATGGATAGGGTAGGGATGCAGTCGGGCTACAACAATTACCTGCCCGACAATAGCCTGTCAAACACAACCCTGTTCAAGCCATATGCGGTAGGCGATGTCATCAGGGTGTGTTACGTCAGCGGGGCTTATGTCATGCAGGGCGGGGCAGGTTGTTCCCTAAAGCAAACTTGCGCTGCCGATGGTAGATATTGCGGCCCAGGTGGTGGCGAATATTATATTGGTGACTTTGGCGGTGCTGCCAGCAACCAGTTTGCTGAATCCGCTTTTGGTTCATTGGCGTTATTGCCAGGGACTGGCGAAGTCGCTTTCACTCAATTTGACCCTTACAATCCTGATTTTGAAGGTGGTTTTGGCTTTTTGAACAATACCACAGGGGCAGCCAACAGACGGTTCAGGGTTTATGACGGCGGTTCGTTCGGAAAGGCAGTGGGCCTGGGAGATATAGAAATTGGCTGTGTGAATGAAATATGCGCAAACTCCTATGATGACGACGGCGATGGCCTTGTGGATGAGTCATGCAGTGCGTCTGAAATCTGCGCTAACGGAATTGACGACGACGGCGACGGCCTCGTGGACTGCGGTGACCCAGAATGCGCCCCTTGTACAACTGTACCATGCGAAAATGGGGTAAAAGTTACGAGCCAAAAAACGGCAACAGCAACTGGAAGTGGTGCTGTTGGCACTCCTTCCCTTGCTAACTTCTTCGTACCTGCCGGCAATAAAAGGGCAATCCTTGTCCTTGCCAATTTTGAAAGGGAGCACTGCCAAAGCGGGGATAATTGCACTTCCACAAACTCGACAGGCACAGGCTTGGGGGACAATTTTGCCTCACCCAATTATGTTTCGAGTGGTGCTGTGCCCCAAATTACGGTCAATTTCAGTGGAACAGGTGGCAACATCAACAAACAAAACCCACTGACGCTGCCTGCCGGGGATTTAAGGTTCTTAAATCAGACCGGATTCCCCACCCCGCCAGGCACTTCATCCGCTGCCTATCATTCGAGGGAATCCTACTTTGTTGCCTTGTACGAATCGGACATACAGGCGATACTTGGAGGAGCTACTTCCGGGAACATCAATATTACCCTGCCTGATGTAGTGTCGCCAAAGGACAATGCAGACGATGCCATACTGTTGGCCTATACTTTTGTCAATGTTGACCAAACAGCTACTGGTATAGTCAGAAGTGGAGCCAACACAAGCGGACCTTTCGATATTTCAAACACATCGGGCGGAGTCCCTGGCAATTTTACGGTCTCTATGGCCGACCTTGACAATGGTCAGGAACCTGATGAGCCTACAGACGGACTGTTCTTGTTTGGAGTCAGTGGTCTCGGTCAGCCCACTGATAATGGGGGTTTCCTTACGGCTTCGGGTTTTGTAGAGCTAAATGAAGTCACCACGAACAACAGCAACGGAGACTTCGTCACATTCAACGAAGCCGACGGCTTTAGCGTGTCAGCCCAGTTCAGGAATGGCACTTCGTCTGGCATCATTAATACCGCTTCCATTCAATCTGCAGCGAGCAGTTCATTAACGACGAATGGCGGTATGACAGCAATCTTTACAATTGAAAGTGCTGCTTGTTCAGAAATCTGCACCAACGGCATTGACGACGACAGTGACGGCCTTGTAGATTGCAACGACCCAGATTGCGGCCTATTTACCGACGGCGGCGACATCGGCAGCAATGAGACCGACTGCGAGCCTTATGACCCTTCCCTCATCAATTCAATTTCTCCGGCCAATGGTACCCTGACGATGGAGTACAAATGGCAGGTATCAACCGATGCCAACAATTGGACGGATATAGCTGGAGCCAACGGCCTGACTTATAACCCTGCACCCATTACAACAACGACCTATTTCCGGCGGGCCGCAAGGTCAACTTCGGGCGCTTGCGCAATCTGGGTGTACTCCAACACAGTTGTAAAGGCGGTGGAAAACCCTACCGAGCAACTCCTATTGGTTGACCCGGGGCGCATCGCCTTTATCGTTAACAACGTGACCAATGACTTTATCTTAACGGATGAATATGTTGTCCATAAAATTGATTTGACCTTTCAAAACAACTCAACGGATACCATCCGCAAGGTGAGCTTTGCCGTGCCTTTCTCATGGGGCGGTTTCACAAATTCCAGCAGTCCGACATTTGCCTACGAATGGGAATCGGACAACAACCGTTGGATGAATTACAGCATGGACGGGGCAGACCCATTCCCCGGTGTTTTGCACTTTGTGGCAGACACGGGTAATTCGGGCACATACCCACAACAGCCCCCACTGGCTGGCCGGATTGGCATGGACAGAACGAACATGCCTTTGACGCAGTCAAATTTCGGCATCACGGCAACAGTTCAGGCCAATGACCGGGTGCCCATTTGGTACATTGATGATGTGATGAACCCCGGTGAGGCGGTATCTTTTACTTTATATTTTCAACAAGAAAAACTGACGCCTACCGGCCCGACAGAATACTGGTGGCACTATATCTGGGGCTATATTTTGTCAGAACGAAATACCATTGATTTTGAAGCGTGCGAACTGGGTGCAACTGGTACGGGTTGCTTCGACCTTTCCATCCCCAACGGATGGTTGGACAACGTGCCAGCCACGGTGGACATTACGTACCATGCCACAGAAACTGATGCAGAGAACGGCACGAATTCGCTTTCATCACCGCACGTATCGGCTGCTGGCTTCATTTATGCAAGGTTGGAAGAGCCTGGTTCGGGCTGTTTCGATGTGGTGCCTGTGCTGCTACGGGTTGGGCCGCCCTGCTCTGAAAACTGCACCAATGGCTTAGACGACGACGGCGACGGCCTTGTGGACACTGCTGACCCGGATTGCCCAAGCTGCGCCACCGCTGCCGATTGCCCTACCAACCAAATGGTGAACGCCAGTTTTGAGGATGGGACGCCAGTAGGAACAATGGGCACTGTAGGCGGCAGTGTGGCTTTTTACGACAATGCAACTAATAACCCAGTTTCAAACTGGAACGTATCAAGTGGGTGGTGGGTAGATGCTGCAAGCAATAGCGGCACTGGCTCCGTGGATGGCTGCAAGCTGATGTGGCTCGATGGCACGCCAACTGGCAGTACACTCAATTGTTTCCAACAAGGATACCCATCCATCGGGATGAGCACGGGGAACTGTTACACCATTTGTGCGAAGGTGGCTGCTTTCGACCCTACCAACCTTGCGCATGGCACGAATGCTTCCTTTGACTTTGGCTATATCACCAGCACAACTGGCTGGGTGATAAATCCAGTAACGCCAGGAGGTACCGTAAACACTTGGGCCGATGGGTTCAATGTCAGTTGGAACCTGCCTGCGCCAACTGCACCAAAAACAATAACAGGTGCAGCTTATACGGGCGCTGTTGGGCAAGTGCTCGATTGGAAGACGCTTAATTGGACGGAAATCTGTGTGCAGGTTACCCCTGCAAGTTCTGATAATTCACTCACCTTAGCCGTTAGTCAAGATCAGATAAACACACCTTATGGCCTTGCGATTGACGATGTCTCCATGTGTACGGGGTGCGTTGTCGAGAACTGCACCAACGGCATTGACGACGACGGCGATGGCCTCGTGGATTGTGATGACCCTGATTGCAACCTCATCACCAACGGAGAATTCAATAGTGGTACCACAGATTGGCTGTTGCATGTGCAGGCGGGCAACACGGCTACACTCAGCGTCGCTAATACCAGCCAACTTTCTGGCTTGAACAGTGGGCACATTGACCTTACTACTGCATCAGGTACGGAATGGGAAGTCCAGTTGGCCCAGCATGGTAAAAGCATTGTGGCTGGCCAGTCCTATACAGTTTCCTTCCAAGCAAAAGCTGCCGCCAACCGCAATGCAAGCGTAATGCTCCAACGGACGACTTCACCTTACAACAGTTACTGGTACCAGACCTTTGCTTTGACCACCTCACCGCAGTCTTATTCCTATACGTTTGTGGTGGATAGTACAAACACAGGCTTGGTGGGTCTTTATTTCAACCTTGCCGCCAGCAATACCGATGTTTGGATTGACAAGGTGCAATTCACAAGGTCTTGCGTTTCTTCAGAGGTATGTGGCAACGGCATTGACGATGATGCCGACGGCTCTATTGATTCCAATGATAATGAGTGCTTCTCCTGTACAGATGGCATTTTGACAAACCCCGACTTCAACAGCAATTTGGCCGATTGGACCGATTGGGGAAATACCACCATTGTCACACAGCCAAGTGGCAACCGGTACGCCCATGTGGCAGGTGGGTATGGTGGCTTCGGAAGGGATTACCCAGGTACACCAGGCACTACCTACAGCCTCAGTTTTAAGGCCAGGGCAACAACAGGGGAGCCTGCCCGGAGCGGGTTCAGGTTCTTTGATATTGGCTACAACCAATTGGGGTATGAGTATCAATACACCATTAGTAGCACTAACTTCAATCAATACCAAGTAGCAGCGGTGGCACCTCCAAATACGGCCTATGTGCAAGTATTTGCTTGGAAAGACGAAGGAGCTGGAACTGCGGATTTCGACGGATATTGCCTAAAATTAACCACTGAAAACTGTTCCAATGGGACAGATGACGATGGCGACGGCCTGAACAACTGTGCTGACCCGGATTGCCCATGCGCTAATATGCTTGCGGTCGGAAACATGGTCTATATTGATGCCGATAAAGACAAGGCGATGGATGTGGGAGAAGGTGTGGACGGTGTTCAACTCAAGTTGTTCTACCAAGGCAACGATCCGTTTATGGCCACGCCTGTGGCCACAGCCACTACAGCCAATGGGGGCAAATACCTATTCGATAACCTGATTCCAGGTAATTATTTTATTCATATCCCAAAAACTGAGTTTGCCAGCGGCAAACCGCTATTTGGTAAAGTCTCAGTGGATGGCAACGATGGCGATTATGGGACGGACGACCAGTTGTCGGAAAATGGCAGCGATAACCCTGACCCTTCGACCCTTGGACTTCGCAGTAGCGTTTTCATCCTTAATTACAATTTAGAACCCATCAACTCAGGTACTGAGCTGGGTTTTGACAATACCTCCGATGACACCAGCGATGCATCGGACGACAACAATACAGACCTTACAATTGACTTTGGCTTTGCGAACCCGGCTCCTTGCTCCATGACCATTTCACAAGCCAAGGCAACCCCTTGCTACAAAAACAGCAGTGGCAATTGGGTCACGGACATCGAAGTGACGGTATATTGGACTGGCTTCATTGATGGCGATACCATCCAGGTTTCCATGAACGGCGTCAGTGACCAATTTGCACCCTTCAACGAATACGGAGGTGTCATCGAAAATGGAACGCAACATTTCTTCCTTCGTGGCATTCCTGCGGCAGGTGGCACGGGTACTGTTACGGCCCAATTCCGTGTAAGGCAAGGTTGCGCTGCAACAAAATCGGTTGCACTTCCAGATTGCGTTTGCCCGGCTGGTGCGGTAAGTGGTGTGGCTTGGCAGGACTTCAACAACAACGGAACCCAAGACAGCCATGAATCCGCTGGCGTTGCCGGATTGACCGTGCTGGCCTACGATTGCGAAGGCATCCTGGTCGGTACTACAACCACCAATGCATCAGGTGCATTTTCCTTTGCGGGTTTGACCAATGGAGACAAGTATCGGATTGAGTTTTCCAATATTCCGGCCCCGTATGTTCCAACGGAAATGGGCCTAAGCAACGGTTCGAATGTCCAGTTTGTGACGGCCCCGACATGCCATGTTGATTATGGCGTGAACAACCCAGACTTGTACTGCCACGAAAATCCATTGGCAGGTGTGCCTTGTTACGTGAACGGTTTGGCCGCTTCCCCAGCAGTGTCAGGGCACGATGCCTTCGTCGTCTTTCCCTATCAAGCTACTGCCGAGTTTGACCCATACGCACCAAACCAGGTTATGCGCAGTGTGCCACCCACCCATGCGTCAAACGTTGGAGAAACCGGCTCTACTTGGGGTGTTGCCTATCAACGAAGCACCCAAACCTTGTTTACCTCTGCTGTCATCAGGCGGCATGTGGGACTTGGCCCGTTGGGCACAGGTGGCATCTATAAAATCAACATGACGAACCCAGGCGCACCTGTCGCCAGCAATTGGATTGATGTAAAAACCCTTGGTGTGGATACGGGTACCGACCCTCGTGACGGCACCCCCGGCAATACGCTGCCTCCGGCAACGGACCAGCCATCCTATGATTTGAACGCCTACAATGCCGTGGGCAAAAAGGCCATTGGCGATATTGACTATGATGAACCCCGCAACACCCTATGGTTTGTCAACCTCTATGAGCGCACCTTGGTGGGTATCAAGAACGTCAATCCTTCCGCAGCCCCGTCCGCAGCGGACGTGTTGGAATACCCCATTGCCATTCCTGCAGGATACTCTTGCGGAGCAACGCACGAATTCAGGCCATGGGGCTTAAAGGTGCATGAAGGAAAGGTTTACATTGGTGTCATTTGCACAAATATCGGTGCATCAGTTTGGGACCCAGCGGGCCTAAAGGCATTCGTTGTTTCATTCGACCCGAGCAATCCGGCCAGCGGCTTTTCATATGTGACGGAAATTGATTTGACTTACGACAAGTTTCAGTACGGCACCTTCAAATACAACAATTGGGTAAAAGATTATACTGACTTAGCGGGTGGGTTGGGGGTTACCTCGCCAATCCTTTCCGATATAGAATTTGACACAGACGGCTCCTTGGTGTTGGGGATTGCTGACAGGCTTGGCTTGCAATCAGGCTATTATAATTATGCCCCGGACCCCAGTTTAACAGACCAAGTTCTATATACAACTGCACAATCTGGTGACATCCTCAGGTTGTGCAAGGTAGGCAACAACTATGTGCTGCCGGGCAGTGACCCAGCTTGCCCATTGTTGAGCGAGGTACATGGCGATGGCATCAATGGTGGGGAGTACTACTGGGGCGATTGGGGGCCAAAGGAACTTGAGTCCCATTCCATGGACAACGGTTTCAATGAAACGGCAATGGGCGGAATTGCCCTGAAAAAAGGCTCCGGTGAAGTGCTTTCCACGCAGACGGACGCCATAGTTTTCAGGAGTGGGGCTATTGCAACCTATAATAATGTAACTGGCGGTGTCACCAAAAGCTACACGCTCTATGTGGGCATCGAGAACGGTGCGCAAGGAAAGGCCACTGGTCTTGGCGATATTGAGGTAATGTGCAATTACCAGCCCATTGAAATAGGCAATTACGTCTGGCTGGACGAGGACGATGATGGGGTACAGGATGCCTGTGAGCATGGCCTCGACAGTGTGGTAGTCAGCCTTTACAAAACCAACGGCCTACTTATTGGCCAAACCAAGACGGATGCTGCGGGCAATTACGTTTTCAACGAAAACAACGTGGACACCCTTGGTTTCTTGAATGACAATATTTGGACTGGCCTTAGTGCGAACGCCAATTATGTGATTGTGGTCGGCAATGTGAGCAATAACGGGGTAGTATTTGCCAACGGCAAACTGAGGGTAAACGGCATTGATGCTTTGCTGACTTTCCCCAATATAGGCGAAGGGGCAAACCCCGATTTGAACGATAGTGACGGAACCATTTTGAGTGGCCTTTTCTTTGCGGCGAATGGCTTCCCCGGCGTGGTGACGAAGACGCCAGCCAAGGGCAGTCTCCACAACCAAGACTTTGGCTTTAGGCCGCTTTGCGAAGACTTCAATGTGTTTGCTGGAACGGATGTCACCATTTGCATTGGTTCGAGCACGACCCTGACCGCTACAGGTTATGGCGGGTTGCAGCCCCATACCTTTAATTGGTCAAACGGGCTTGGAAGTGGCGAATCAAAACTTGTAAGCCCAGTTGCTACAACGACCTACACCGTTACTATTACCGATGCTGATGGATGCACCAAAACCGACCAGGTGACGGTGACTGTCATTAACTGTACAGAAGCATGTGGCGACGGCATTGACAATGATGGAGACGGCCAAGTGGACTGTGCCGACCCCGATTGCGCAATTGTTGGGCAGCCAAACCTGGTTGATGATACTTATACGACCTGCCCAAGCTTGGTATTCCAGGAACAACCAATTTTCAATGATGGAAATATACAGTTCCCGGTTTACAGCATTTATACCGCTGCAACAAAAGGAACGGTGACCATCAACACCCACGGTGTTTTCACTTATACCCCCTACAATTCCGCCTGTGGTGTGGATAGTTTCAAGTACCAGGTTTGCAATGCGCTCACTGGCTGCTGCGATTGGGCAACGGTTAAGCTTCAGGTTGGCGACAATTTGCCACCAACACTCCAGAACCTGCCTGCCGATATTACCATTGCTTGCGGAGAACCCATCCCGCCAGCGCCAACTGTGATAGGCTTGGATGCATGTCCAGGTATCTATATCACTTTCGATGAAACAAGCAACCAAGGCTCTGCTGGTTCATGCCAGAATTACCAAATCACACGAACTTGGACGGCTTATGACAAATGCGGCAATTATGCAGTTGGTACTCAAAAAATTACTGTCGCCGACGAAGTTGAACCTGAGATTTTTAGGGTATATACCCTTGGAAATGGGAAAAAAATGTTGGCCGGAGTTGCCCAGAAGGTCAAAACTGGTTGGACAAGGGTGAAATTCCCCATAGCTTTTGACAACCCACCTCTCGTGTTTGCTCAATCGGTAACGGCAAATGGCTCCGAGCCTATTACTATTCGGGTAAAGGAAGTGGACGAAGAGGGATTTTTCGTCAAGGTTCAGGAGCAAGAACAGGCAGATGGAGTACACGCCATAGAGGAGATAGCCTGGATGGCCACGGAGGTAGGTGTACTCACCAATGAGAGCAAACTGCAAATAGGACTGATAAATAGTGTGACCAATGCTCAATCCACGGTAAATTATGTCAATCCATTTACGGCTGAGCCAGTATTGTTGGCCACTGGAATGACGCATAATGAAGCCGACCCATTCAGCATTAGGTTCCCTTCCCAAGCTATCAATAACTTCAAATTGTACTTGGACGAAGAACAATCGAGCGATGCGGAAAAGACCCACCTTGCCGAGAGTGTGGCTTGGTTGGCCATGAATGCTGGAAGCCTTACCGATATTGACGGTGGTTTCATCGGCCATGCGGGCAAGGTGACAGTTGGCAACACTTGGACAACGGTTAATCTGCCAAAGCGTTTCTCCAAACCTGTTGTCCTATTTGGAGGGCAACCCACAGCAAACGACCCCGCTACTATAAGGGTTCGCAACGTTACGCCCACCAGCTTCGAGGTACGGATTGAAGAATGGCAATATACTGATAACGCCTTCACGGCCAGGCCACTTTCCTATTTGGTCGTGGAAGGCAGCTTACCGCCTTTGGTAGGTAGCCCATGTTCGCAAAGCCAAGTGAGCCTGTTGCCCGGCATCAATATTTTCGCAGTGGACGATTGTGACAATCAAGTCACTATTGATTACACAGAATCAACCACACTGACTACTGCTGGCTTGGTGTATGAGCATATCTGGGTAGCTGCCGATGATTGCGGTAACGCAAACACTGTGGTACGCAATGATACATGCGACATGGCTGCGGTAAGGGTCAAAGCATTCCTGGGTGGTGCCCTGATTGGTATCAATGACGTCCCAACCATGCGTGACAACCTGCGTGCCAAGCATTTTATTCCTTCGGCAAGTCCGTATTGGCAAGCGACAGCAACAGGGGCAGGGGCTGCAAATTATGAAGGTATCCCCGAAAGCTATTATAACGTTACTGGCCCAAATGCTATGGTTGACTGGGTGTTGATTGAACTGCGGGATCCAGTTGAGCCTTCCAAAGTCGTAGGGGCAAAATCAGCACTGCTGCTAAGGAATGGGACTGTTATCAATCCGAATGGAACCGAAACAATAGTATTCGATACGACCTCCGCGGGGAACTACTATGTTTCGATTAAGCATAGAAACCACCTTGGGGTGATGACGGGTGTTCCAATGTTCTTGGACGCAGAAACTATTCCGCTCGTGGATTTCACTTCCTCATCCCTCCAGCTATATGGTAATGAGCATACCCAAAGGCTGTTGGATGGAACGAGGAGGCTATGGTCAGGCGACCTGAATGGCGATGGGAAGGTCATTTATCAAGGACCTGTGAACGATGCATTCAAACTGTTCCATGACATCATGACGCACCCTGACAACACCGAGATTCTTGCGAATTTCATACGGAGTGGTTATGAACCAACGGATGTCAACCTGGATGGGAATGCAATTTACCAAGGGCCTCAAAACGATAGGGCTATGCTGTTGACAAATACCATTTTGGTGCATCCGGCCAACTCCTTGGTTTTGGCAAACTTTATCGCTTATTCATTGATACCATGATTAGAGCATACAAAATAGCGTTGAAAACGAGAAGAATTTGGCTTTTACAATAGATGGGCAGTGGGCTTAACATTTCTTGGCATGGTATATGCTAAGTTAAAGCCTTCTTCCCTTCTCATTTGGTTCCATAGCTTTAGAGACTTTAGGATATTTAAGATAAACACTTTCGCACCTTTATGCAAGGGTGCATGGGGCCAATTTGCTACTGAACAAACAAAACCTGTGATGAGGACAAAACAAACACAAAATTTTTATTCGGCCCATTCTGTACCATTCAGTGAGGGCTGGCAAGTAAATCGAGAGATTTACGGCAAGTTGGCCACCAGCGTTGTCTGGTTGATACTTCTTGCCTTCCTTCCGCAATTTTCCAACGCACAAAATCCAACCGCCGGAAATCAGGGATTTCAAATCCTATCCGAAGGGAATTTCACTTTCACGGGTTATACCCACGTGCATGGTGCGCTCGGTGTTGGCGGCAATCTTACCTTGAATTGCAGTGGTGTTTTAGCTGAAATCTGCATGGATGGGGTGTCCTCCTACGTCTTTCCCGGTGATGGTACCACCACCACTGGCCTTTTGGTGAAAGGTGGCGTCACCTGGACAAATGGCGGTGCTAAAGTGATGGGCGGTAAATACATGCACATCGGCAATAGTACAGGCTGCATCCAAAGCGACAACGGCACCAACATGGCGACGCAGGTACTTCCTACGGGTGGCGTTTACAACCAAGCCAAAAGGATAGAAGGGGCATTGGACCAGACGCCAAGCCCTTCACCATTTCAGGCTGTTTCGTTTGACTTTGCTTCTCTGTTCAACGGGTATCGGGCAAGCTCCCAAAGTTTGGCAGCTTGTTCCAACAATGTCCAACTCTATAATGCGAGCAACGTAGCCATTGCCAGCAATAATGTCACATCATCACAGAATGTGCAGATTAATAGTTTGGCAAACGGTGTCAACGTTTTGAACCTGACCCCAACCTCACTCAACAATATCAACGAGCTGAAATTCAATGCAGGTGGAATGCCCAGTGCGACAAAACTGCTGGTCATAAATGTGCCGCTTTCAGCCAATTACGTGTGGAACAACCGGAACATGCCGGGCCTTAGCGGTTCGTTGCATGGTTCTTATATTTTCTGGAACTTCTCTGGTACAACGACCTACAACCTTACCATCAACACTGCTTCATTGATTATTGGGACTGTTTTTGCACCCAATCACAACCTCATCAAGACAGGTACTGGTGACATAGATGGCGGCCTATTCGCAAAGACGATAACTTTGGGAAATGGTGAAATCCATCTCTATAATTTTTCAGGAAGCCTGCCTGGTTGCGGCTCTTCTGAGAACTGCGTCAATGGTGTTGACGATGACGGCGATGGCTTAATTGACTGTGCTGATAATAGCTGTCCGTGTTCAAACTGTTCGACCACTACTTTTTTCACTGAAACATTTGGTACAGGTGCAAGGACTTCTACTCCATACACCAACTATTGCTATGAAGACGGCACTGGGAATGACTGCATGGAATTCGCCCCATCCATTCAAATAAACGACGGTGAGTACGCCATTGCGCAAGCTCCAAAACCAACGAGCAGCAACCACGACTGGACAACCGATGGCGACCATACTGGCGATGTTGGTGGCCGTTTGATGGTAGTTAACGCAGACCTTGACCCAGGGGAGTTCTATAGGAGAACTATTACGGGCATTGTTCCAAATGTTGACGTAACGGTTGACCTCTGGCTGCGAAACACCATTTTGCCCGGCTATAATATTTTGAAGCCCAATGTAACGTTCAAACTTGAAAACACCGCTGGTGTGGTGCTTGGCTCCGTTTCAACGGGGGACATTCCTGAAGACAATACTTGGCACAACTATGTCTTGAACATCAGTCCAGGCAACGTGACCGCAGTTGTAGTAGTTTTGGTAAACAATGGCCCTGGCGGCACAGGCAATGACCTCGGCTTGGATGATATTGTAGCCAAACAGATTCTGCAACCTGCTGCGCCAACGGTAACTGCGACGTGCGCAAGCCCGACAGCGACCGTAACTGTGAGTGCTCCTTTGGGTGCGAATTTTCAGTATAGCCTGAACGGGACGACCTATCAGTCAAGCCCCACCTTCACAGGTGTGGCTACTGGAACCTACAACGTCAGGGTGCGGAATACCCAAACGGGATGCGTTTCAAACCCAACCAGCTTAACCGTAGTAAGCCCTGCTACTATTTCCACGCAGCCTACGGGGGGCACTATATGTGCTGGATTTACCCATAACCTCAATGTAGCAGCCACCGGAGCAACTTCCTATCAATGGCAAATCAGTACCGACAATACCACTTTTACGGACATAGCAGGTGCTACGGCAAGCAACTACAATACTGGCAATATCCCTTCCACCCGATACTACCAAGTAAAAGTGTTCAATGGAGCATCATGCTTCGTCACTTCCTCGAAGGCGACAGTGACCGTGCAGTCATGTGCTGAAGTGTGCAGCAACGGAATTGATGACGATGGCGATGGCTTGGCGGACTGCCTTGATACAGATTGTACCCCAAACAATATCACGAACAACGAATTCAACAGTGGCACAACTGGATGGTCGTTGGCTAACCAAACAGGCAATACATCCACGTTCACGGTCAACAATACCAGCCAATTGTCAGGCACAAATAGTGCTTTCATCAATATTTCTACCGCTACAGGCACCAATTGGCATATCCAATTTTTGCAGGGAAGCAAGACCATCGTTTCGGGCAAGCGTTACAGGGTCTCCTTTCAAGCAAAGGCAACTGCCAATCGGAACGCAAGTGTCATGGTTCAGCAGACCGTTTCACCTTACACGGGATACTGGTTGCAAAACTTTGCACTGACCACAACGGCGCAGACCTTTGACTATACATTTACAGCAGGTGCCTCCAATGCTGGTCAGGCTGGCCTCTATTTCAACTTTGGTGAGAGCACAGCTGATGTGTACCTGGATAACATCGTTTTCAGGGAAGCCTGCAACACTGAAATCTGTAACAATGGCGTGGACGATGACGGGGACGGCCTCGTGGATGCCCTCGACACCGACTGCAATACCTGCGCATTTATTGGCCAAAACTTGATAGTCAATGGCGAATTCGACAATGGCAATACGGGATTTACCTCCAATTATGTCTATACCCCAATCAACAGCATGTGCGGTAACTGGGGTATTTATGGAATCGGAAAATCCATTAACCAGGTCGGGGCGCCCATTGGTTGCAACAACAGCATCTGGGCTGCAAGCGATAGGAACGGGCCAAGCGGTAATTTCATGCTCATTGACCCAAGCAATGCCACGGGCGTAAATGACCGAATCTGGAGCCAGACCGTTACGGTTTGCCCAAACACCAACTATGTGTTCTCGGTTTGGACAAAAAATATGTACTACGCCGAAGCAGTTGGCTATTCTGGTGTTGACCCCAATTTCAGTTTTACCATCAATGGTGCCGCAATACCAGGTGCAAGTTTTACGATGCCCCGTCAAGTATTGGCGGACTCTTCAAAATGGATAAAAGTGCAGGGCATCTGGAATTCAGGTTCGGCCACATCTGCTGTCTTGAATATTGTGAACATAATCCCCGGTAACCTGGGCAACGACCTTGCTATTGATGGTTTGTTCTTTGGCCTTTGTGGAAAAACGTCAACCATATCTGCCAGTGGTACCAACGCCTGCGCAAGCGCTGCGGTAACCTTGTCGGCGTCTGCGCAAACTACCACTTCTGGTTGGGGCTTTTATGAATGGTTGAAAAACGGCGTGGTAGTGGCTTCCGGGACAACCGCAACTACCTATTCGGCCACTACTGCCGGGACGTACAAGCTACGTTGTTATACAACACCGAACAGTTCGGGGTGTCCACAGGAAAGCAATGCCATTGTGCTCACCAGCACAGGCTGTCCAGAGGTATGCAACAACAGTTTAGATGATGATGGTGACGGCTTGGTTGACTGCGCCGACCCAAATTGCCCCGCTCCTGTGGCAGGTGTTTCTGGCACGAATTCCATTTGTACAGGTGGTAGCACCACCTTGACTGCATCTGGTGGTGGAACATACAGTTGGAGCACAGGCGCTACTTCTGCCTCCATCAATGTTAATCCTGCAATCACCACGACTTACACCGTAACAGTCACTGGTGCTTCCGGTTGTACTTCGACTGCCAGCAGAACTGTCACCGTAAATGCCAATCCAACCGGCAGCATTGTAGGTACGAACACAATATGTCCTGGTGCGAGCACCACGCTCACCGCAAGTGGAGGCTCCACCTATTTGTGGAGTACGGGGGCAACTAATGCTTCTATCAGTGTTTCACCAGCATCTACCACAACCTACACGGTGACTGTGACGAGCACACCAGGTTGCACGGCTACGGCAACCCGTACTGTTACCGTCAACCCGGCCACTTTGGCTAATGCTGGAGCTGATGTTACTATCTGTAGTGGCGCAAGCACTTCACTGACGGCATCTGGCGCTGGCGGCACTGCACCCTATACCTATGCATGGAGCGGCGGCCTCGGCAATGTTGCCAGTGTGACCGCTAACCCTACATCAACCACGACCTATACCGTCACTGTTACTTCAAATAATGGATGCACCGGAACCGACCAAGTGGTAGTGAACGTAAATGCAAGCCCTGTGGCCAGCGCAGGCTCCAATGTGACGGTCTGCAGCGGTACAAGCGTGAACCTTTCGGCTTCAGCCAGCGGCGGCGTGTCTCCTTTTACCTATACATGGGACAATAGCCTTGGTGCTGGCGCTTCAAAATCAGTGACCCCAACTACTACAACGATTTATTCCGTGACAGTAACGGGTGCCAATAGTTGCACCAATGTTGCGCAAGTCAGTGTGAATGTCAATGCAGTGCCTACGGCAAATGCAGGGGCCGATGCAACTATTTGCCAAGGTCAATCAACAAACCTCTCCGCTACTGGCAGTGGGGCACCAGGCCCTTTCAGTTATGCTTGGAGCAATGGCTATAACGGTAATGCTCAAACAGTTACACCCGGCAATACCACAACCTATACAGTTTCTGTTACCAGCAGCAATGGCTGCGTTGGCACTGACCAAAAACTGGTCACCGTGCAGGTCTGCAGCGAAATCTGCAACAACAACCAGGACGACGATGGCGATGGCCTCACGGATTGTGCCGACTCGGACTGTGGCCCTTCGGCCAATGCGGGCACAGACCTGACCATCTGCCCCGGCGGTACCGCCTTTATGAGTGTAGGTGTTACAGGCGGCAGTTCACCTTACACCTACGCTTGGAGCAATGGCTTGGGAAGTGGTGCCTCTAAAAATGTTTCCCCAGCAGCTACAACTACCTACAGCGTGACTGTTACAGCAGCTTCCGGCTGCACAAGTACCGACCAGATAACGGTGACAGTCATGCCATGCAGCGAGGATTGCACGAACGGCATTGACGATGATGGCGATGGCCTTGTTGACTGCGCCGACCCAGATTGCGCAGGGGTGACTGCCCCGGTTTTGATGGCGGACAATTATACGACCTGTCCGGGCATGAACTATTCAAACAGGGTCACCTACAACGACAATAATTTGAACAACCCCTTGTTCAGCATAGCTGCCGACCCAGTACATGGTACAGTTACTATTGATTGGACGGGCAAGTTCATTTATGTTCCAAACGGTTTTGACTGTGTCACCGACCAGTTCACCTATCAGGTTTGCAACCAGAGTACGGGTTGTTGTGCTTCGGCCAATGTTACAATCGTCCTCGGAGACAACACGGCTCCTCAATTGATGAATATACCAGCTGACATCACCATTAATTGTGATGATGCTATTCCTTTAGCACCTACTGTGACGGGTTTCGACCAGTGCCCCGGCATTTACATGGACTTTGATGAAACGACCACACAAAGCTTTGTGGGTGCCTGTGGTTCTTATACCATCACCCGTACCTGGACGGCCACCGATTTCTGTGGAAATACCACAACTGATAACCAACTCATCACAGTTGTGGACCTTACCAAGCCGGAACTGTTCAAGGTGCATACCCTTTCTGATGGTTCAAGGATGGTGGCTGGTGTGGCTCAGCGGGTGACGCAAGGTTGGAAATATATTCGCTTCCCCATCACCTTCAAAACCATGCCTGTGGTGCTGACCAACCCAACGACGAATAGCGATATTGCGCCAGTGGTGGTTCAGGTACGTAATGTATCAAGGCAGGGATTCGAGGTTCGCCTTCGTGAAGAAGAAGCGGCTGATGGTGCACATGGCAACGAAAACGTGTCTTGGGTGGCCGTTGAGCCGGGCCTTTCGGCTACTGGCCTAAAATGGGAAGCTGGCACCTTGGCCAATGTTGACCATTTAGGTGACACTATCATTTTCAAGCAAACCTATGGCGCTTCACCGATTTTCCTGCCCTCCGCACTGACGAATGCACAAACTGACCCAGCCACCATCAGGTTGACCTTTTTGGACAATCAAAGGGCCGAGTTATTTGAACAGGAAGAGGCTTCTGCCGATGCAGAGGTTATTCGACTCAATGAGACCGTTGGTTACATGGCCATTGAGCCAGGGCAGGTACTGGTGGACGAAGATGGTGCCACCATTGGGGAGGCAGGCAAGGTGAATATTACATCCGCATGGGCTACTGTCAGCCTCACTGGAACCTACACCAAGCCGGTTGTAATCATTGGTGGCGTGACCAATGCAGAAGGGCAGCCCATTACGTACCGGGTGCGGAACGTAACAAGCAAGAAATTCGACATCAGGCTCCAGGAGTGGAGCTACCTGGATGGCATCCATACGCCAGAAGCGATAAGCTGGATGGTGGTGGAGGGCAGTGTGCCTGGCGAACGGAGCTACTATTGTGAAGGTAGGGCTGGCAACCTCGTACCCAATGTGAATATCATGGCGCTTGATAACTGCGATGACTTGGTGGAATTTGCCTTCGACCAGAACTCTTCCGTGGAAGGTGCTGGCTTGTTGACCAACTATTCATGGACGGCCATTGACGATTGTGGCAATACCTCCTTGATAGCAAGGCTGGACACTTGCATTGTGGCAGCTTTGAAGCTGAAGGCAAACCTGAGCGGGGCCTTCATCAGCAATGGCGGTACGAACATGATGCGGGATGATTTGAGGAAAGAGGAGTACATACCAATGGTAGAACCTTATTCTGAAATGCCGAGCTATCCGCACGTTGCCATTACACATCCCACTGTGACGATATGCCACCACCCTGGCCAAGCCGACCAAGTACAGATGGAAGTAGCTGCCGCTGAATTGAATGCCTACTTGGCAGAAGGTGATGAAATTGGAAGTTGCGGCTTGCCGCCAGCCACGTTGCCAACAGGTGCCGCCAATGCAACCTACCGAACCAAGGCCAATGGTAACTGGAACGACCCAGCTACATGGGTTGGCGGCAATATTCCGACCCCTTTCAACAACTTGAACAATATGGCTATCAGCATTGAGCATATGGTCACTGTTGCGAACGACAATGTCATGCTGAAGAACAATTGCAAAGTTTATATAACCAATGGAGGCCTGAGCGTACCCAATGGTTATTTAAGGTTGCAAAATGCCGAGCTTTTTGCTGATAATGCAACATTGGATATTAAACAGGAGCTTAGATTGCATTCTGGAACTTGCAAATTAGGAATCAAAAACAGTAGCGTTAAAGTCGGAGGTGATTTCATCAATGTTAGCGGGGTCCGCAAACTTGAAAATGTTTGTATGGAGATTGGCCAAAATTACGAATGCGGTCAGACTACCAATGCAGATACATTGATTAATGCGACGCTTACCATAGATGGCCAAGTTCGTTTGTACAACAGTGCAAAAATGCACCTCGACAATGCCAAGTTCCGGGTAATCAATGGTAACTTCTTAGTAGAATTGGGTTGTAAGTTAAGTGGGAACCACATGACAATGCTAATGGAAAACGGCATCGTTCTGAACCTCGGCTTTTGGACGGCCAATATTGACCAATACTGTGTTGCAGGTCTATTTACCATTAACTTTTCTGGAACAGTGCCTGCCATTGAAGATTGCGCCAACCTGACCGACTATTTCCTATCCTGCGACCCCGATAATATCTTTCAAGATGCCAACAATGGCGGCGGTGGTAGTACAGGTACAGGAGGCAATACCAATACAACCAGCGCAGACGGCCCCGTGGCTGGAAGCGAAGGTGTACTGGAGCCTACCGTGCTCGAAGAGCAAGGTAATGGGGCAGTCGTGGATTGGCTCTTGCTTGAGCTTAGGGATAAGGACAATCCAGCTAAAATAAAAGGCTATTCAACCGTTTTGTTGAAGCGTGACGGCTCCATCGTCTCTGAAACAGGGGAACCTGTCATTTGCTTCAAGAAATTGTTGGAAGGGGAGTACCTCGTGTCCATCCGTCACCGTAACCACTTGGGACAAATGACCCTAAACCCGGTGTTCCTTACCATTATGAACCCACCAACGGTGGACTTTACAGACCCGAACCTGGCGCTGGCTGGTGGGGCATCTTCTGGCAGAATTGTTGGCGGTAAACGGTTCATGTGGGGAGGCGACCTCAACGGCGATGGTAAGGTCATTTACCAAGGCCCCAACAACGATGTTTTTAGGCTCTTCTCCCGCATTTTGAGCGAGGAAGATAACATAGATAACCTGGCCAATTTCATCGTACCTGGCTATGAACACGCCGACTTCAATATGGATGGCAAGGTCATCTATCAAGGCCCCAACAACGACCGCTCTCCCTTGCTTTACAATTCAATACTTGTTCATTCCAGCAATACATCAATGCTGGCGAATTATATTGTAATGGATTTTATTCCATAACCCTTTAATACACTGTAAACTAAGTTTCTTGACATTTTGCCTTGGTATTTTATCCAAGAGGATTGAAAAATTGCTTCGCAATTTTTCAATCCAAAAACATCTCTCCCGGCGGCGGCAGCCGAAGGCTGCCGCCGCCGGGAGAAGGGGATGCTTGGGGACTATCGTCCCCAAACCCCTGCTTTGAAAAGGTCAACTTATTTAGTTTACAGTGTATTTAGTACAGGGTAAACAAAATAATTTGGCTTTTTGCCTTGACGTCATTTCTAAAGGGATTGAAAAATTGCGAAGCAATATTTCAATCCCAAAATCCCTCCCCTGAGGTGGCAGTCAAAGGCCGCCACCTCAGGGGAGGAGGGACGCTTGAGCGTTCCCTGTCTGACAACAGGTAGGCGTTCTAATCCCTTTACGAGATTTTTGTTCAGTTGAGGGCGTAAAACCTGCTTAAATGCATGCAGGACGTTTTTTTTGCTGGGCAAGTAAATCTTAGGCATGTTCTTTGTTATGATACTCTTTGAGAATTGTAACAAAAGATGAACGGCGAGTTGCAAGGCTTTTAATGGCAAAAGATAATGTGCCATAAATGTTAGAATTGCCTTGACAAAATCCGCCGGTTGAAAAAAAGGCATCCTCCAGTTTTCTAAAAGGTCTCACACACACAAACGAAATAGGTTGGTATAAATAGCCAATATTGACGACCACAAAAGGTTTTCGTTTTTTCGGTGATGTATCCCCGAAGGATTTGAAGGCCCCACAGATTTGGCAACCAGTTTTGCTTTAATCTTTGGACGACTTTGTTGGGCGTTGATTGCTTAACTTCTGTCAATTCAGGCTTAACACTTTATGCCTTGTATGTTCTTTGGGCAAGTTTTGAACCTATTTCGTGAATAATTTGAATCAAGATTGGTTAGCCCAAATTCCTGCAGCAGTGTAATTGCCGATGAAGCAATTAGTTCACTGTTAGGCAGGATATGATTGGTGCAGTTTTCGTCTTTCGTTGTGGTAAGGCATCTGTACCCCTTCCAAGAGTCCCGCCTAACGGCGAGGCGTAAAGGAGGCTAAACAGATGCAAGGCCGCCAATAGGAAAGAGGGGTTGTCTGGGGCGAAATTCCCTTAACCCATCGCTATGGTTGATTTGAATTTTAGTTTTTAGTATGCTAAAGTCGAAATCTAAAATTGCCACCCAAATCTTCTATTTCGACTAATCAGGGGGAAATTATTCGCAAGCATTTTTCATAAATAAGGAGCTTATGGCTTTAGGAGACATCAGACAAAATAAGTCCCTCTCATCAAATACAATTCTTTCAAAAACAAACACTTTCAAAATGTGCACAGATGGGACGAAAACAAACACTTTGCAAATCAAAAACACTATGCTCAAAAATTTTATTGTTGATGCTAATTTGGAGCAACCTGCTGACAGCAGAGACTCCCTTCCACCATCAACATCTTCAAACGAACCGCTTTACGACCCAGGCCTTAAACCTGTTGAAACAAAAGCTTTACCACCAATTAAGCGGGAAATCTCGCTCATCCTTATCTACCAGGATTGACTCAGCTTGTTTAGTAGAGGCATTTTGGGTTCCAGAGAACTGTAGCAACGGCATTGACGATGACGGCGATGGTTTTATTGACAGCGCCGACCCCGACTGTGGCTGCTCCGAAACCATTATGCTTGCCGCAAGGGACAACGGCATCATCCTTCGAATCAATCTTTCGACAGGAGGCACCACCAACGTTGCAACTTCTTCACCTTTTGTAACGGGCAACCTGAATGCAGTTGCGGCAAATGCGGACAACAACTTGGTTTATTATTGTGCCGACAAGCAGGTCTATTATTGGGAGCCTTCTACCAACCAACACGGCCTCGTAGTTGACCTGACTGGAAAAATCGGGGTAGGGGAATCGTTGAGCAGCGGCGGTGGAGAATACTATAATGGCTATATCTACCTCGGTACTGAAAATGGCAATCCGGGCATAGACCCAAAAATTTGGAAGCAACAGCTTTCAGCTAATGGAAAATCCTTTATTGGCAACCCAGTGAACCTCAATGCACCAATCCCTTCTACTACTTCTTGGGGCGACATGATAGCTACAGCAGAAGGAGGCCAAGTGGTGCTCTATGGCATGACGTCCAATATTTACAGCTATTTCTGGAAGTTCAACACAGTTACAAACAGTTTCACAACCATCAGGAACGACCTTCCGACCGAAATGCAGATTGGCGTTGACATAGACGGAAATACTTGGGCAGGTAGCTTGTCAAGCGGATTAATCCAAAAAATCAATCGCAGCACAGGGTATTTCTATGACAACATACTGAGTTTTGGTGGCAATATCTGGGACCTTACCGGCCCTATCAATTGCCCCCAATCCGTCGAGATCTGTGGCAATTCAATTGACGACGATGGCGATGGCCTTGTGGACAATCAAGACCAAGACTGTCTCTGTCCCACGTTGACTGCCAACGATGCCACTACTCGTACCATTTGCGAAGGAACTTCAGTGACCTTCAACGTGACGGACAATGCACCTAATCCACCTTATTCCTACATCGAATATTATCGCTTTGAAACACCACAAGCAAACCCATACCTGTCAACCGACCCGAAAGTATGGCTTGGGGAGTATGTCAACAATGGAGGCGCAGGTACGCTCAGTACCAACGATTTCCCAAACAATGGGATGGCCAACAAGACCTATTATGTGTATGGTTGTGTCAAACCAGCACCTCAGTATCCCGCTACTTGCGCTCCATTGGTTGCCTACACCGTCACTGTTCAGCCTGCGGCATCTGTCAATGCTGGGGCGGACCTGACCATTTGTGCTGGTTCAAGTGCGGCCTTAAATGCCATAGGTTCAAACGGGCCTGCTCCTTTGAGCTATGATTGGAGCAACGGGTTGGGCGCAGGAGCATCCAAGGCGGTAACCCCAATCGTCACCACTACCTATGTGGTGACCGTGACTGCGGGCAATGGCTGTACCATCACCGACGATGTGAACGTAACCGTCAACCCGACACCTGTGGCAGATGCAGGAGCCAATACGAGCATTTGCACTGGAACGAGCCAACAATTGACAGCTTCAGCTTCGGGTGGTACTCAACCCTATACTTTCAATTGGTCGCATGCGCTGGGCACAAGTCCTACGGCCACCGTAACCCCGCTCAGTACGCAAACTTATACAGTTACTATTTCCGGTTCAAATGGCTGCGCAAGTACCGACCAAGTGACCGTTACCACAACAAACTGCGTTGAAAACTGCGTGAACGGGATTGACGACGATGGTGACGGCCAAGTTGACTGCTCGGACAATACATGTGCTTTGACCTTGGAAGGCGAAGCCTATTATTGTATTTGTTCTGGCAGCCAGATACTCCTTTCAGTGAGCGCAACGGGCGGTAGTGGTGTCTATAACTATAATTGGAGCCACGGGTTGGGTTCAGGCTCATCCAAGCTGATTACTCCCACTGTCAGTGCCGATTATGTTGTGACCGTCACTCCGACAACAGGATGCACTTCAACCCGGCTTTACCATGTCGTGATTGTACCTTGCACAGAAGACTGTACCAATGGCATTGACGACGACCTTGATGGCTTCTTGGACTGCGCAGACACGGAATGTTCATTGGCGGGCGCTCCCGTTTTGTATGATGACAATTATACCACCTGCCCTGCAATAGCTGTAACAGATAGAGTGACATATAACGACCAAAACCTTCAGAATCCTGCCTTTAGCATTGTCAGTCTGCCAGCAAATGGTACGGTGACAATGGATGGCACAGGTCGTTTTACTTATACGCCATCAGGTCAGCACTGCGGAGATGATGTGTTCACCTACCAGGTTTGCAATTCAGCCACAGGTTGTTGCGACCAAGCATTGGTAACCATTCATCTTGGCGATGTGGTGCCGCCGGTAATGCAGAACCTTCCAGCAGACTTGACCATCGGTTGCGATGACCAAGTACCAATGCCCACGCAGGTTTTTGCCTATGATGCCTGCCCAGGCATTTACATGGATTTTGAAGAAGACATGAGCCAAACAAACGCCAATGCCTGTCAATCATTTGTGATAACCCGTACTTGGACTGCTACTGACCTTTGCGGGAACCAGACCACTGGGGTTCAGAATATTACAGTTCAGGACTTGGCTGCACCAGAGATACAGCGGCTTTATACTTTGTCCAATGGCAAAAAACTGGTGGGTGGAACCGCCCAATTTACTACGGACAATTGGAAATATGTAAAGTTCCCAAACACGTTTGCCACCAAGCCTGCTGTATTTGTTCAGGTGGTAACTGAGAACGAAGCACAGACAGTGGTTCCTCAGGTCATGAATGTCACCACGCAGGGTTTTGAAGTCAGATTAAAAGAGGAAGAGACTTCCAATGGGCTACATGCTGCTGAAAAACTTGCTTGGATGGCAATGGAGGTTGGCCAGGTAGCCAATATTGAGTTCGGATTGGAAGTCGGGCTTGCCAATGTCAGCAGTACGGTAATCAACCAACCATTTAGCCTTGGCTTCTCTACTGTCCCGGCGGTTATGTCCACCATTCAAACTACCAACGATAGTGAACCAGCCAATCCACGGTTTCAGAACGTCTCAAGTGCGGGCATTGAAATGTTCTTGGATGAAGAGACTTCCAAGGATGGTGAAACCCTCCATGCTAACGAGGAGGTCGGCTATTTGGCCGTAACATCTGGCATCAATGTAAAAGACATGAATGGGGATTTTGTGGCAGAAACAGGTGTCCTGAGCCTGACCAACGCTTGGGTCAATGTTCCCTTCCGCAACGAATTCAACAAGCCGATAGTAATTTTCGGGGGTGTGCCAACTGTTGATGGCGACCCTGCTACCATCAGGGTGAAAAACATAACCTCCACTGGCTTTCAAGTACGCCTACAAGAATGGCAATACCAAGACGGTACACATGGAGTCGAGCAATTGGGCTATCTTGTTCTCGAAGGCAGTGTGACGCCCAACTTGGATTACTACTGTGCTGGGAACGGTTTTAGGCTCCAGCCTGGCGTTAATGTATTTGCCAACGACAACTGTGATGACCAGGTTGGACTCGGCTACACGGAAACAGAGAGCATCTTGGCCAGTGGCGTTGAATCCATCCGTACCTGGGTTTCCATTGATGACTGTGGGAAAACTACCCTCATGAGTCGTGCTGATACTTGCATCATGGCTGCTGTCAAGATAAAGTCCGTCCTGAACGGCGCTTTCCTTGGTAGCACAGGGGGGCTCATGCGTGACAACCTGCGAACGAAAGCGTTGCTTCCATTGACGGAACCATTTGGCAATTTGAGCGGCTACCAGCACAAAGGAAAGGGTGGGGGAGAGACCGTAGAGCCTTCCTTGTTCGATATCACAGGTAACAATGCAATCGTTGATTGGGTGTTCGTTGAACTCAGGAGCGCACAGAATCCAAGCAACGTACTTGCCACTAAATCTGCGCTCCTGCAAAGGGATGGGGATGTAGTGACAGTGGAAGGCAACGATGTGCTCATGTTCGCAACGGTCAACGAGGGTGACTATTTCGTATCCCTCCGACACCGGAACCACGTTGGGATGATGATTGATGCGCCTGCTCACCTCAGCTCTGTTGCCCCGCCACTGTTGGATTTGTCAAATCCAAGTTTTGGCCTTAAAGGTTGGAACGAAGCAGGAAAAGTGGTAAGTGGTAATATTCGTACCCTATGGGCAGGCGACCTTAATGGCGATAGGAGAACCATCTACCAAGGGCCTAACAACGACGCTTTTACCTTGTTTTCAAGGGTGCTCTCTGACCCTAATAATGTGGATTATCTGGCCAATTTCATCAGTGAAGGATACGACCGCACTGACCTGAATTTGGATGGGAAGTCCATATTCCAAGGGCCAGGCAACGAAAGAGCCACTATTTTGATAAACACAGTGTTAGTGCATCCGGGCAATAGTAAGCTATTGGCAAACTATATTGCAAGGGAGTATTTACCCTAATGAATATTCGAGGTTTTTTGAGGTTTTTATTCATGCATATTATACCTCAAAACCCACAAATAAATTGAGTGTTTTGTTTGAAGTTATTGTCTCAATGTTTGCAAATAATGGCGAGGCGGACAAAGTGTCCGCCTCGCCTTTTTTTATTTTGATAAAGATATTACTCCAAAATGCGAAAACCATGTTACTTTTTATTGGAATGGTTTTTGGCCAATTGCCACTAACTTCCCCTTTTTGAATGAATCCCTTTGTCGAGTACCTTCGACAACCTTGTTGCTTTAATCTGCGAGCACTATCCAACCACTTCGTTTTCACCACCAATTACCTTTCCTCACCCTATTCTAAAAGACTGTCCCCCCTTTCTACGCTTGAAATGAATTTCAGGCTTTACTGCTTTTTCCGGTTGCCATGATTCAGTTGGCGATTGGTTCAACTTTTATTGGCCGCTTTAATGCGGGTAAACTGTTTGCAAGCATGAAAAAAGATGTAGCCCAAAATTGGTCTGCTCAGACATTGCGCTTTGCTTTTGTATTAGCGTGCATTGGCTTTTCCGTTCGGTCTGAGGCAAATTTTGCAGTTAAAGTGTGGGATGAACTCGTCAGCTATTCGGCCCAAAAAAATATCGAATTGGCACTGACGAAACCCACAGGGCAATGCGATGTGGAACTTGGTTTTGATGTGTTTGACGCAACCTGCAATGGCGCTGCTGATGGCTTCATCCAGATGAGCATATTGACTGGTACGCCACCTTATACTATTGACTGGGACAATGATGGTACTGGCGACAATGATGACCCGTCTTCGCTTTTTCAATTATCGGCTGGCACTTATTCCGTGACCGTGGTGGACGATGCTGGCTGCACGGGATTTGGCTCATTTGACATTTTCGAGCCAGACCCCATCTCCTTGGACGCCAACGTTCAACCCGTCACCGACCCAAATCCGGGCAATGGTGCCATCAACTTGAATGTGACCGGAGGTACCTTGCCCTATGTTTTCGATTGGGACAACGATGGAGTTGGCGATAATGACGATACAGAAGATATCGCCGATTTGGGCCAAGGAACCTATACCGTTCTTGTTACAGATGTGCACGGCTGCACGGCTACCGCCTCTTATTTGGTTGAAGGGCAGAGCTGTGATATCACCTTGGGAGCTGCCTTGGCCAGCGCAACTTGTTTTGGGGCAAATGACGGGAAAATCAATCTTGCAGTGCAAGGAGGGACGGCACCTTTTATCTATGATTGGAGCAACGATGGAGTTGGCGATAATGACGACCCAGAGGACCTTCACAACCTAAGTACGGGCAGCTATACCGTAACCGTCACCGATGGGCTTGGCTGCACAGCATCCAAAAGCTTTCAGGTCACCCAACCTTCCGAAATTTTCGTCAATGCAGGTATCGGAAACACCTCATCCATTGGCGGTAACGACGGATGGATTGACCTTACGGTGACAGGCAGCACCCCTCCCTACTTCTATGATTGGAACAATGACGGCATTGGCGATAACGACGACCCGCAGGACCTTTCTGGGCTTTTTGCAGGCACCTATGGTGTTAAAATTACGGACAGTCATAACTGTACCAAATCAGCTGATTTTACCGTAAGCCAGCCACCAGCCTTTGATTTGGCGCTGCGCAAGACGCTTGCTAATGGCCAAAACCCGACTGCGGCGCCCGGTGATTTTGTCAATTTCACCATCACTGTTTTCAACCAGGGGGGCATCGGAGCTACCAATATCCTGGTGATTGACTACCTACCCACTCATCTTTCTTTCATGTCCTCCAACAATTCCGGATGGACGAATTTCGGAGCTGGGCCAACTTGGTTTATTCCGAGTTTGGCACCTGGGGCTTCCATTTCCAAAAACATCAAGTTGAAAGTAAATGCAAATGCCCCCCTTATTACTATCAAGAACTTTGCTGAAATAACTGCGGCCGACGACAACGACCCAGACACTTCCGACCCACCTTTAGATATTGATTCTAACCCAAATGCTTTTCAATTCGACGACCCAGGCGGACAGCCAAACACCCCTGCCAATGACGTAATCACTGGCAACGGAACAGGGGCACCCGGCTCCAGCGACCCTGCTACCGACGAAGACGACCACGATGGGGCAGCTATCGAAATTGCCACCCCAAGTGTCAGCCTTGGCAACCTTGTTTTCTGGGATTTGAACAACGATGGCCAATTCAACAACCAGGACTTTGGCTTGGAAGGGGTCGAGGTAAAATTATACAATGCTGGCCCCGATTTCACGGCTGGGACGATGGACGATATTTTGGTGCAAACCAAGCTTACAAACGCACAAGGCGAGTACCTATTCAAAGGCTTGCAAGATGGTTATTACTTCGTAAAATTAACGGGCGTGGGCATCCCCGCTGGGCTGGTTTCCTGTACGGGCGATGGCGTTTTTGACATGGACGGTGCTGGTGCTTTTGAGCCTGCGTCTGGTGCCGATTTGAATATTGACAACAGCGACGATGGTACGCAGACCGGTGCAGGGGTGGTTTCTGGGGTTATGCTGCTGACCTTGGGTGGGGAACCTGCCGGTAATGGCGACCTCAACCTGTCCCTCGATTTCGGGTTGTATGAGCCGCAAAGCCTCGCCAGTATTGGCGATTTCGTTTGGTACGATTTAGATTTTGATGGGCAGCAGGATGGCCAGGAAACTGGCGTACAAGGCGTTGCTGTGCGCCTGTTCAACCTTGGGGCCAATGGTGCCATCGGGGGGGGCGACGACACCCACCTGGATACGGAACTCACCAACGCAAATGGTTTTTTCAATTTTGTCAATGTACTGCCTGGCGATTACTACCTCGTTTTTGATGATGCCACCTTCCCACTTGATTTCATTCCAACCTCACCCAACGCAGGTACCGACAACAGCGACAGTGACGCTAACAGCCAAGGGCAGACGGGCGTCATTTCGGTTGTAGCAGGTCAGGTTGAAACGTCTGTTGATTTTGGGTTGAGGCCCGAGTTCGCTGCCATCGGCGATTTCGTTTGGTTGGATTCCATGCACAACGGCATTCAAGACCAAAATGAACCAGGCATGGAAGGCGTTTCCGTCAACCTGTTCGGAGCAGGCAACAATGGGCAAATTGGCGGTGGGGATGATGTTTTGATGGAAAGCCAATTGACCGACAGCAACGGGCATTATATTTTCGATAGCTTGGCTCCCGGCATTTATTATTTAACCCTTGATGTGAGCACCCTGCCCATTGGCTATGTGCCGACGACCCAAAATGCTGCCAACGACTTGCTCGACAATGATGCGGATGTCCTTGGTAATACTGACATTATCTCGCTCTCCGCAGGGCAAATTTCCAACTCCGTGGATTTTGGAGTTTACCTGCCAATGTATGACCTTTCGTTGGACAAAAACCTTGCGCCAAACCAATCGCAGGTAGTGGACATCAATGACCTTGTAACCTATCAGATTACCGTTGCGAACCAAGGCAATGCCCCAGTTTACAATATTGAAGTGGTTGATTATATACCCACAGGGCTTCGTTTTGTGCAAGCAAACAACACTGGCTGGGATTTAATAAGCCCCAGTTCAGCAAGTTATACGATTGCTGGCCCAATCGGCCCTGGGGAGGACTTAACCGTTCAGATAATATTGGCGGTACAATATGGTGCCTCTGGTCAATCCATGCAGAACACCGCCGAAATCATAGGGGCCAAGGATGCCCAGAACATAGATATCGCCGACCTGGATTCTACCCCCGAAAATGGCAACCCAGATGAGGACGACCTAAGCGGCACCGCCATTGAACTCATCCCGCACGACCCCACAGGCTGGATTTATTGCGATAAAACTGGGCGGATAATCTCCGGTGGAACCATCAGCGTGACTGGGCCAAATGGCATCCCGAACACCCAAGTGAACATCATCCATGACGGCTCGAATGGTTACTACGAATTCTATACGAATGGCACACCTGGGGTTTATACCATCAGTTATTCGCATCCTGGCGGATACCCTTTGAGCAGTGATTGTGCTTCGCAACCCGGCCCGATAGACCTTACGGGTATGCCCGACCCATATGTGTTGGGCGTGGATACCTCCAGCGCTGGCCAGCTTTCCGACTTCAATTGCGCCAGCAACCCCTACTATCTTGCTTTCAATATAGAAGCGGGCGACCCCGTGGTATATCACAACAACCTGCCATTGGCATGTACGGTCATCAGTGGCACGGCAACAATTGACGCCAATTTCAACGACCAAATTGACCCCGCTGACAGCCCCATCGCAGGGGCTACAGTTTACCTGTTCGATTGCAGTGATTTGGCTATGCCAATCGCTACCACCACCACCGATGGAGCAGGCCAATATGTATTCAGCGCCTTGTCGCCCGGAGATTATGTGGTGAGGATGGCCACAATTGCGGGCTTCCGTTTTGTTTCAACAGGGGTGATTGACCAATTGGGTTACTCAGCTTGTCTGACACTGAACTGGGGCGATAGCAATACTTCCCAAAATTTCGGTTATTATGCCTGTCCAACCATTGATGCTGGCCCCGACATCAGCCATTGCTACAGTGCTTCATCCAGCCAGTTGAATGCCAACCTATCGCATGGTACGGGCAGTTTCACATGGACGCCCATTGACGGATTGGACAATCCAAATATTGAAAACCCTGTTGCCTCGCCCAGTGCCACGACCAATTATATGGTCAGTTTCGACGACGGCTTCGGCTGTACCGCATCGGATGAAATCGAAATCACGGTTGGCACTTCGGTGCCCTTCCTTACAAATTCGCCCTTTGTCAACCAGTCGGTGCAGTGCGCTCCGCTGCCCTCCGAAACCCCAACTTTTGCAGATGTTTGCGACCCTTCATTGACCATAACAGCGGATACCATTTACACTGCACTGACCTGTGGCTATACCCGACAAATCACCTGGACGGCCACCAATGGCGAAGGCAATTCAGTTTCATTTGTGCAAATACTGACCGTGGAAGACACCCAGGCTCCGTCCTTATCGGCCAGTCACCCCTTCTTTGGGGCCATCATGGATGGTGATACCCTTCGGGCCGATTGTTCACTGATTCCAAACCTTGATTCCTTGAGCTTCTCCTCCTTCGATAATTGTACAGTGCCACCTACGGTAACTTTCACAGAGGTCAAAGTTCTTGGCAATTGCCCGGTTGACGGTTATTTGGAGGTTCGGGATTGTGGCTGGACTTCGACCGATGCCTGCGGCAATGTTGGCAGCCTGTTCTTCGTGGTCATCATCACCGACAATTTCGACCCGGTGCTTTCGCCAGCCCCCGCTGATTTGACGGTCAATTGCGGAGCAATACCAGCCCCCGCCACACTCACCGCCACCGACAACTGCGATACGAGCTTAGTGGTCGTTTTCGATGAAGTGGAGATATTTGACATAAACGGCTGCATCAGCCAGGTCGTGCGGACTTGGGAGGTGGAGGACGAATGCGGCAACAGCGATATTGCTACGCAAACCATCAATGTCATTGACAACACGGCACCGACGCTGAATGGCGTACCTGCCAGTCTTACACTTGCTTGTGGTTCACCTATCCCTGCGGCACCGGTGGTCACTGCTACGGATGCCTGTGATTCGAGTGTGCCTGTCGTTTTGACGCTTACGGTCAACGGCAACCCAGCCATTGGATGCTTCAGCCTTACCAGAACCTGGACGGCTACCGATGATTGTGGCAACACGGCCACTGCTTCCCAAACCATCAACTTGTTGGATGACACACCGCCTACACTTGTTGGCGTACCTGCCGACGAAAACTATGATTGCACGACCCCAGTGCCAGTTGCCCCGGTGGTGACGGCAACCGATTTTTGTGATGCCAATGTGCCAGTCAGTTTTTCGGAAGCAATAGGCGGCAATGCTGCCACGGGCTGCTACACCATCTCCCGTACCTGGTCGGCCACCGACGATTGTGGGAATGGCATTTCCGCTTCGCAACTCATCACAGTTTACGATAACACGATGCCGACCTTGGTAGGTGTTCCAGCCGACCTTACCCTCGATTGCAGCGCACCTGTACCTGCGGCTGCCGTGGTCACTGCTACCGATAATTGCGATGCCACAGTACCTGTCAGCTTTGTTGAATCAATAAACGGCGCACCGGGAGCGGCATGCAGGGTCATAACTCGGACATGGGAAGCAACCGACGACTGTGGCAATATTGCTACGGCAATGCAGACGATTACCATAGAGGACAATCAACCGCCAGTGCTTTCAATGACCCCTGCCGATGTCAGCTATTCATGCATTTCCAATGTGCCCGCAGCGCCTGCCATCACTGCCACTGACAACTGCGACATGCTTGTGCCTGTTCATCATTTTACGATACCATTGGGCAATCCAGCGGGTTGCAATTTCCGGCTGAGGCGTATTTGGGCCGCATCGGATGACTGTGGCAACTCGGTCGTTTGGACGCAAAACATCACTATCAATGACGATGAACCGCCCGTTTTCACCTCGGCCATTCCAGCAAATACGGTCGTTAACTGTGAAGACCCGCTGCCCGTAGCGCCAACCATCACCGCTTCCGACCTTTGCGATACCGATGTGGCGGTCACCCTTGCTGAGTCGTATTTTGGCGACCCAGCCTCTGGCTGCTACATACTTACCCGCACCTGGACGGCTACCGACGACTGTGGCAATGAAACCACGGCTTCACAGGACATCATAGTGCGGGACTTGACTGCGCCTAATTTCGATGGGCTGCCAAACAATGGCACGGTAAATTGCGACAATATACCAGGCAGCAACGTGACCGCAACCGACAACTGTGATGCCACTCCAACAGTTACTTTCTCCGACCAGATACTTTCCAGTGCCTTGGGCTGCGTCACACAGGTTGTGCGCACTTGGGTAGCCACCGATGATTGCGGCAATGCCCGCATTGCTTCCCGCACCTTTACGGTCCAAAACTCCGATGCGCCGGCCATTACCATCATCGAACCTCTGCTCTTGGGCGTCCAGGATGGTGATGTGCTTTACATGGAATGCGATGAATTGCCAAGCCTTACCTCGGCCAGCGCAGTGGCCACTGCCGATTGTTGCGGAGCAGCCAATGTTACTTTCCATGAAACGGCCAATGCAGGCTATTGCGCCACTGATGGTTACTATGCCGTCATGCAATGTGGTTGGATTGCCACCGATTGCTGCGGCAATTCGGACAGTCTCTTCTTCACGGTCTATGTGATTGACAATACGCCCCCATCATTGGTGGGGATACCAGCCGACCTGGTGCTTCCGGTTGGCAGCGTGTTGCCACCGCCAGCAAGTGTTTCTGCAAGCGACAACTGCGACCATTCCCTGTCCATCAACTACACGACCTCTACTACTGGCCCTGCCACCAACCAGACGACCATACGCACTTGGTCAGTTACCGATGACTGTGGCAACTCTGTCACCGAACAACAGACTATTTTGATAACCAATGACAATATTGCCCCTGTCATCTCCGGCGTGCCATCCGATGTGACCATCGAAGGCCCTGTCGGCGGGAATACAGGCGGCGTGAACGATGTAATTGTAAGCGACAACGTGGATAATGACCCAACCCTCACCTACAGCGAGACGAGGACGGGCGGCTTATGCTGCTACGTCCTCACCCGCAGTTGGACGGCCACCGACGATTTTGGGAACAGCAGCGTTGCGGAGCAGCACATCAATGTGGTGGATACGCAAGTGCCAGTTATCAGTGGTTTCGTGCAGGATGTGAGGGGTACTTGCAGCCTTGGCGATGTGCCGATGCCCCAGCTTTCCGTTTCGGACAATTGCACAAACAACCTTAGCCTACAATTCAGCGCCGATACTATCTACCAAAACTGTGGCCTACAAGTGACAAGGACTTGGTCGGCCACTGATGAATGCGGCAACACAGCCAGCGTCGAGCAGGTCATTTTGAAGGAGGATACCGAAACCCCAGTGTTTACTGGGGAACCTGAATTGGAAATGGATTTCCTTGCTTCGCAAAATGCCTTGCCAACGGGCGGCATCAACCTACAACTTGGCCAGACCATCGCCGCTAACGGGCATTGGAGCATTGGCAACCAAACGATGCCAGCCCTGGCCCAATTTATAAGCGACAATTGCACCTCGGCCAATGCCATTCAATTCAAAGTGGAAAACCTGCTCAGCGTGAACACGGGCTGCGGCGAAATTTGGACGGTCAGCTTTGCCGTTTTGGATGCCTGCGGCAATGAGGCTGCCGAAGCCTTCACTGTGACCGCCAATTTTGTGGACGACAAGGCCCCGGTTTTTGCCAGCTTACCCAATGATTTGACGGTCAATTGCGGGAGCATCCCAGCCCCCGCCAACTTGACGGCCAACGATGAAACGAGCAGTGTACAGCTCAGCTTTTCAGAGGCCATTGACCCAAGCAACGGCTCGAACTGCCCACCAGCCATCCTTCGAACCTGGACGGCTACCGATGCCTGCGGCAATGAAGCCATTGCACAGCAAAAAATAACCGTGGTGGACAACCAGCCACCTGTTTTGGAAAAAATACCTGCCAGTGTTTTTGCCGCTTGCGGCAATGTGCCACCCGTTCCGACCAATGTAACCGCCTCGGATGCTTGCGCTGGTTCAGTTCCCGTCATTTTCAGCGAAGTCATAAACGGTGGGCCAAGCGACTGCACCTATTCCATCGTGCGCACTTGGTTGGCTACCGACGACTGCGGCAATTCGGCCATCAAACAGCAGCATATCTGGGTGGCGGACAACACAGCGCCGGTCATTGCGGCCAGCCTGCCGTTGGAGGTTACGGTCTCATGCGATGCGCCCGTGCCGCCCGCTCCAGCCTTGGCCGTTAGTGACAACTGTGACGATTCACCGACGGTTGCCCTCGAAGAGTCCATCCTGCCCGGAAGCAGCGATTGCCAGTATGCTTTGCACCGCAAATGGACGGTGACAGACCGTTGTGGCAACCGCTCTTTTGCGCAGCAAACAATAAGGGTCGTGGATGCCACCTTGCCTGCTTTGGTCAATTTGCCTTCCAACCTGACCACCACTTGTGGCAATATCCCCACAGTTGCCAATGTGACTGCCAACGACAACTGCGATTCGGATGTGGAAATCGCTTTCCATGAAACCACGGTGCCGGGTTGCCCAGCGAAAATCCTGCGCACTTGGACGGCCATTGACAACTGTGGCAATGAAAAATCGGCAACGCAGACCATCACCGTGGAAGACAACCAAGGCCCCATACTTTACCCAGTGCCGACCGATGTGGTCGTGAGCTGTGGGGACCGGCTGCCCGACCCGGTCAATATGACGGCCTTCGATTTGTGCAACAACAGCAACAACCTCGTGATGGCCGAAACCATCACGCCTACGCCTTGTGGAGAGGACATCGTGCGGACGTGGACGGCCACCGATGCCTGCGGCAATATGAGCAGCCTCAGCCAAGTGATTTCGGTGGTGGACGACAAGGCACCATCAGTGGCCGAGCCTTTGGATTTGTTGGTGGGGTGTGGGCAATTGCCAACTGCCACCACGCCTTCGTTCACGGATGAATGCGATAGCCATTTGAGCATTGCTTTCCATGAAACCAGGACGCCAACCGTTTGCGGGGAAGATGTGCTGCGCACTTGGACGGCCACCGATGCCTGCGGCAACAGCAAGACGGTTGACCAATTGATTCAGGTAGCCGACGGGGAGGCGCCTTCCTTGACTTTTGAAAATCCGGTATTGGCTGGCTACGCTGATGGCGACACGCTGCTGCTGACCTGTGCCAATGAGGTTATTTTCGATAAAACGGACGTGGTGGCCACCGACAACTGTAGCACGGCCTCGGTTGAATTAGCAATGACCAGTTTCAACTACGGCAATTGCGCAGCGAACGGCTATTTGGCGGCAGCCAAATTCCAATGGAAAGCCACCGACGCCTGCGGCAATACTGGGCTTTTGACCTTGAACGTAAAAATGGTGGACGAAGAAGCCCCAGTTTTGGCACCAATACCAGCTATCCTGACCGCCAATTGCGGCGAAGCCGCACCTGCCTTCACGCAGCCGGAAGTGCTGAGCGATTGCAGCGAAGTGACCTTGGATTTTGCTGCGCAAACCCTGCCAACAGCCTATGGCCAAGACCTCGTCGGCACCTGGTCGGCTACCGATGCCTGCGGCAATACGGCCACTGCGATACAGACCATTCAAGTTTATAGTATAGGTGCTGCGCAACTGTTGGGTGTACCTGCCGACCAGACCGTGGATTTAGCAAGCGGTGAGTCCATACCGTCCGTAGCTTCAGTAACCGCCATTGACAATTGCAGTGGCGAGCCTTTGCCCACCCAGTTCGAGGAAAGGACTGTGGCCTTAGATGGTTGCCATACGGTCATCGAGCGAGAATGGTCAGCGGTTGGCTTGAATGGGATAACGGTCAGTGCTACACAGGTCATTACCGTGAACGACCAAGTTCAGTTTAGCTCCGCAATGACAGCCGATTCGTGCAGCACAAGCAATGGAACGGTCGTGCTTTCGCCTGCCACAAACGCCTATTCATGGAGCAACGCCTTGGGAGCTTCCATCGGTACAGGAGCGGAGCAACATGGCCTCGCTTCCGGGGTTTACACTGTCATTGCAACCAATGCCAACGGCTGTTCGGCACAAACCGAGGTGGTAGTCGAAGCAGCTTGCAATTGCCAAGCAGCCAGCATCAAGAAAGTGGTAACCAAGTTCGTGACCTGCGGGGATACGGACGGGAAGGCAGTCATCACCTTGAACCAGCCGCACCAGGACTATGAATTCACCTGGGTGCCGAACCTTGGCTTGTCGAACGTGGCTGGCAATATGCACTACAAACTGCCAGCGGGTCACTACGACGTGATGATAGCCTTCCGGGAAGTGCCCAATTGTGTCACCAATATCTCCTTGGACTTGGATGACGACTGCAACGACTGTCCGCAGATTTTTGGCCAACTCCCCACCATGCTTGAAGCACCTCCTGGGCCGAGGGATGTATGCCTGCCAGTTCCGTTCAGCCAGTCGGCAGCCTATCGGATAAAGGTGGATGGCAGCCCCTACACGGGCACGTTGGCCGCCTGCGACCTGCAAGCTGTAAAAGCCTACTACTATGGAGGCATTGCGCCTGCAACCAGCTATAGCGTGGAGTGGCAACTGAATGGACATCCGTTCTATGCTTGGGTGGAAACAATGGGTGAACTCGCTACGACAATGAACCAGTTAAACCCACAAGGTCGCTGGTTCTTGGACAGCAGCCTCAAGCAGTTGGTTTCTTTGAACGCCAATGGCAATTACGGCCACCTGACCATCCGCAGCAACCAAACAGGTGCAAGCACCCAACTCCTGCCTTTTTCAACGACATCAAATGCAGGAACCATGCTCCACTTGCAGAGCGGGAAACACACTGTCACCTACACCAACCCGGTTACGGACTGTTCGGAAGCGCTGGAGATGTTATTGCCGGAAAGCGATGAAACAGAGAAGTTAAAGACCAATGCCTCGGAACAGCACCAAGCAATTAGCGTGAACGGGCTGATGACCCCGAACGGCGATGGGAAGAACGACTATTTGCTGGTAAAAGGCATTGAAGATTTAATGGACTATGAGCTTCGGGTGTTCAATGCACTCGGCCAATTGGTGTTCCGTACGAAACATTACGACAACAATTGGGGCGGCTCGTGGGGCCAAAACAATATACCTGGTGGTACTTATTTCTACTTGTTGGAAGATGGAAAAGGCGGGCGTTACTCAGGACATATCCAAATCATTCGATAAAAGCGCTACAGAGATAAGGTATCCACTATGGAGTTTGAAGGGGTGGGGCAGCAATGCTTCCACCCTTTTTTGTTGAATTTTGGAACATGGTATATTGGTTGAATTAGTTAAACTGGTTGAATTGGTGGAGGCTGGTACCAATTCAACCAATTTAACCAATTCACTAATTCTCCCAGTTCTACCTCCCCGGGCACTTCTTGCAGCGCTTTCCCTTCTTGTGCTTTTTGCAGCATTTCTTCTTCTCCTTGCTTTGCAAAACAGGCAGCCAAAAAGGCAAATGCCGGAGCGGGTTGGTGGGCGTACCACCGTCTTCTTCGATATGGTGCTGTTGTTTGCTCATGTGCAGGATATGATTTTGTGGCAAAAATAAAGTGCAGCATTCAAGAATGGATGATTTTGGTCACTTTATTTAGAAAAAATCTGGATAAGCTGATTCGATGGGCACGGTTACTAAACTTTCAAAAGTCTAATAACCGTTGCCTCAATCGTAATTCAAATATCCTCGCTTTCCAAGGGCGAAAGCGCCACGTCCAGCTTGCTCACCGTACCGATGTCCACCGTAAAATCATCAATGGTGCGGCTGATGAAGCCATTGGCCACCACGGCGACCTTATAAACACCAGAAGGCGTATTGGCCACATATTTCCCTTCGGCATCGGTCGTGGCGGTGGCGATTTGCTTGCCCGTGTTGTCGGTGATAGTGACGGTTGCGTTGGCGATAAGTGTGTTTTTGAGCACTTCCGTCACCACGCCACGTATGCCTGCTAAGCCTGGGCCACTAATTTTCGTCAATATTTCAGTGAAGACAAACTGCTTGCGAATGGCCTCGTCGTCCTCAAAAATAGCCTGGCCATCAAGCATCATTTCCATGAAAATACGATGAATCTCGTTCAATGCTTTGACACGGGCCTGAGTTCCCTCTGATATGGCCTCTTTTGATTGTTCATATTCCGCCAATTTTGCCTTAAACTCATTCGTCAGATTAATAAAGTCAGCTTGAAAAGTGGCGGGCATCACATTTGACAATATTTCTTTGTTGGCTTCAATGAAGTTTTGCGCATTGATAAACATTTGTTGTGCCTCCGGCCAACCATCTGCATAAGCTCTAGCGTAATAATTGCTTCCAGCAGCTTTCAGCTTTAGCGTCACCAAGTCGCTGTCAAACACCTTTGAAATATAGCGTTTCAATACCTGCCAAGCCTTGCAGTTGGCCCGATGGGCTTTCACCAACTCACGGCGTTTTGATTCTGAGGTACTGCGCAAAGTATCTTCATCCGGCAAAGCTGCTGCCGTATCCAATTTAGTTTGGAGTGCATCGCCCCAATCTTTGGAATAAATAGGACTAAATTTGATGAAATCCTCTATAAATTGAAAGAAGGAATTGAGGCCAGTTTGTACCACCACGATAAAATTGGCCTGGGAACAGTTAAAAATAGCTACAATCATATTGGTATTTTTAAAGTGAAAAAAGCATGAAAACCTCTTAATGGCTACATGGTGATTAGCCATTAAGAGCCTAAGTTGTTTTATTAGCCTATATCCGAATTTAATAGCTGCAATACCTATAAGATATGACCCTAATATTGCTAAACCTGAAAGGTTTAATCTTCCTACAAGCTTACAAAGCCTTGCGAATTGCAAAAGCCTGCCAATACTGGCTCAATGACTGGTTATATTTTCACAATCCTTTTTTTTCTTGAAAAATAAAGCGCATTATTGAAGCTATAATAGAAGTTCTACTCGCTTTTTTAGCCCGTGTTATCCTTCAGTATTCAATTATGGCCATAATGATTTCGTTTATTTGATTAATGTAGTTGGTACAAGTGTTTCTGTTATGCCTTCAAGCCATTCTGTAAACAAATTCAGTTCTTCTGTAGCCAATCCAAGCCTTTCTGTAAGCAATTTTAGTTCACAAATGCGAAATATATTGCTCAATAAGAGACTCTTTCGGTGCAATAAAAGCATCGCTAATCCTTGTTTTTCAATGTTTTACGTGAAAAAATCTGGGTTTTGTCATTTCATTGCCGTGTCCGAGCTGCAAAAATCATTTTCACAATTTCTTGCAGCAGAAATTCAGTGTCTTGTGTCTGTGTTCCCTCTAAGTATGTTGGTGGAAAGTATAGCAGTCAGTGTCGCTCGGTTCAATCATTACTGTCCATGTGGACACAAATATAATGCATAACAATTTTATTTCTCCAAGTTTTTGGGGATTTTTTTTCAATTTTTTTTTGAAGGGCTTTCCAGCGAGCGATTCAGGCGGTAACTCGAAGTTACCGCTTGAATTAAATGCCTATAAGTTGAGATAATTTAACATATTGTAGCCGCCGATTTTAATCGACAGGATGCTCCAGCGTTCGCACGCTATCTATCTTCTTTTCAAAACATCCACATTGCCACTTGTGATATGATGTTTTGAAAAGAAGATAGAGGAGGCTTGGGTACTTGGCAAGGCCGCCCGTTAAAACGGGCGGTTACAAGATGATAGATGCGGCGCAGGTGGTAACTGAAATGGTAGGTTTGGTCAAAAAAATGGTCTTCAATAGCTCGTAATTATTTGCCACCAACAATTTCTCAACCCAAGCCCTTTGATTCCTCCACGCTTGGGATATATTTGCAGATGCGTACCCGCTAATTCAACGCCACAGAGAACATACTATATAATAAGATAGGTTAGGGCCGCTGAATCGAGACCTAACGGGTTTCAAAAACCTGTTAGGTCTAAAGCAAGGCCTCCACCACGAACAAATAGAAGGGCAATCATAAAACCAGTAAAGCAATATGGCAAAGGAAATAGACAACCCGAAGTACGTAATCGTAGAAAAGACGGGCCTGAAAATCAAATTCAACCCTGGCGCCTTAATAGCCTCCTTGGTGCGCTCCATTGCGGATTTTGGCACGGGCAGTTTGAACGAAGCTACCTTGGCCGAATGGGCCAAGGCGCTCAATATCAAGGGAGGCAAGGAACGCCAAGCTTATAACCTCTTGGCGAAAAGCCTCTTGGCCGCTTGCCGAACGCAGATAAAGCACCGGCTCGACCAAGTGGACATTGACGAGAACGAAAACCTGGTCTTAAAAAGTACGGAACTACGGTTCGAGGTGTTCAAAGCCTTGGAACAGAACGATTATGACTTCAATTTCGACCACCTGAGCGACCCTACTGCTTTTCCGCTCTTGCAGGATTTCAAGCCTTACTACGAAGAATGGCTGCGGGACACTTTCCAGATGGTGCCTGCCCAATCGGAAGAACTTGCGGCAGAGTTCCCTTCCTATTTTGCCTACGAGTTGAGCAGGCAATTGCTCACGAACGGCAAGGAATACGAGGATTTGGTGAAATACTGCCAAAACCCTTTCAATGAAGTTACTCAAAGGGAACTGGCCAGAAAACAGTATCGGGCCGAGCTAAAAAAGAAATACCACCAGCCCGCCCTTGGTGAGAAATTGGTGGCTTTGTCCGACATCTATATCGAGCCGGGTTTTTTGGTCTTTGAAAAAGCAGTGGGCAAAGAGCGACGAGAGGAAATTAACAAGGACAAAGAACGCCCCCAACAAGGGCCGTTCTACAAAGTAGGGTACCCCGGTAGCATCCACAACTACCTACTCAAGCATTTCATCCCACAGATACCCAGCCAAGAAATCAACTCAGAGCGGGAAACCGGAAAATTGATGGTACTGCTCGGCCAGCCAGGGCATGGCAAATCTTCTTTTTGTTACCGTTGCATCCACGATTTGCTGAATGACCCTGGATTTCATGGCAACGCCTTTTTCTTGCGCTTGCAGGATGCCGACAAAACGATTTTGGAAGCCGACATAGAGCAGTTTGCCAAGCTCCTGCCGGATAGCGAAGCCATCGGCTTTGCCGATTGGGTGGACAAAAAACATGGCCAGCCCAATTTGCTCTTCCTGGATGGCCTCGATGAGTTCTTCATGGCGCAAAGCCCGACCGATGAGGAGGTAGTGCGTTTCCTCCGCAACTGCAAAAAACTGGTGGACAAGAACCCACACCTATATATAATAGTAACATCCCGTTTGAGCTATGTGGAACCACACAAATTGCATCAAGAGGATTGCTTGGTACTCAAATTAGATGTGCTTAACGAAGAGCAGCAAAAGACCCTCCTGCAGAACTTCACGGCAAAATGGCAAGAGGATGGATGTACACTTACGGATGCGCAAATTGAGCAAATCAACAAAGAAGACAACCAAAAACATATCAAGGAACTGATAGAATTGCCCATTCTGCTACAAATGGTATTGATGGCCAAAGTGCCATTGGAGTCAAGTGCATCGAGGGCGAAGATTTACGACCAGCTTTTCGAGCAAGTGCTGCAACGCAAATGGGATGACAATAAGCGACTGAAAAAATACGTGAGGGAAGATTCGGGATTCACCAAGGATGATTTGCGGGAATACCTTGCCTTCCTTGCCTTCAAGACCTTTCAAGGGAAGAAAGGCTATCTGCGAAAATCGCAGGTGGCTGAGTACAAGGAGACAAAACAGTTTGCCAAGAGCTTTCTCCGAAATGTTGATGATGGGCAAAGCATGAAGCAGGTGCTAAAGGACATCCTTACCTCCTTCTATCTCCAAGAATCACAAAAGCAGTCCGGCGAACAACCAGAAGCGGACAAGGAATACAATTATGTGATAGAGTTCATGCACAAATCGCTCTACGAGTACCTTGCTTGCGAGCATATCTGGCAGAATACACTTGATTTCTTTTTGGAAACGGACAAACGGGGTAAGGTCAAGACCCGTTCTTTGGAAGAGGTGCAAAAACAAATGCAGGAAACTTATGCCACCATCCGGCATACCAGCGAGACGGTGGATTACATGAAGGAAATTATAGACAACAAGCGGGAGCCTCACAGGGCTTTGGCCGAGCAAATGGGCATTCATTTCCCCGGCCTATTGGAGGAAGGTTTTATTTTCAGTTACTCTGCTGATAAACACAATGAAGAAATCCGTTTCAAGCCAGAGCAGTTGGTCTTGAATGCTTTTCATACTTATTGGTTGATTTTTGGGAGTTTGTGTTTGCATGAGGTGGAGGTGGGGAGGTTTATGGAGACGGAGTGGGGAGAGTTAGTGGCAAGGGAGTTGAACCAAGAGAAAGTTGAAGCTATAGTTGAGGCTTATCATGAGGAAATTGAGGAAAGGAAAAACAAGAATATTTTTGAGAAACCTAATGAGTTAATATTGGAACTAGAGAAAACTGACTTTTCTTCATGGACAAGTACGCTAATTGGTGTAGCTCAAATGAATGGTGGGTCAAAGCATTGGAACTATGAAGCTTGGACAAGGCGGTATTTATCGAGGGAGCACGCTTTTAAAGTTATGGAATTTCAAAACAAAGCGATAAGCAGAAATTTAGATGAACTTGTAAGCTATATGCGCTTGGCAAGCGCAGAAAGGATAAGTATGGCCTTGAATTTCCAGCATTTCAGCCTGAAAGGAGTGGAATTAAGTGGGTTATCTGCTTATTCTATCCAATTAAACGGTTCCAATCTATATAATGCAAACCTAGGTAATACTGCCTTTGGGAATGCCAACTTTATGAGTGCCAATCTTGTAAGTGTCTATTTAGGAAACACATTCCTTAATTATGCTAACCTAAGAAACGCCAATCTTACAGATGCATACCTTGGAAATGCATATCTTAATGCCGCTAACCTAAATAACGCCAACCTAGCAAATGCATACCTTGGGAATGCATATCTTAATGAATCCATATTAAGAAACGCCAATCTTACAGATGCATACCTTGGAAACGCATACCTTAATCAATCCAACCTTGGAAATGCTAAATTAGAAAACGCTTACCTAGCAGGAACGTCCCTTTGGCATGCCAACCTTTGGAATGCTAACCTTATGAATTCTGATTTACATAATGCTGACCTATCAGGAGCGATTCTTCAATTTTCAATTCTTCTATATACTAAATTGAATGGAGCAAACCTGACTGATGCTAAATTAGAAAATGCTAAAGTACATGATATAAACTGGCTAAAGAATCTTAAGAGAATTGGAGTGATTGGAGCCACAGAAGTTGAGAATAAATATCAAGTGAATCCAGAAAAGCAGAAGTGGGCAGATGATTTTGGTGAGGAATGGGAAGGGTATGTAATTGAAAAATTGGAATCATCTGACAATGAATCTGAATTGAAAAATAATTTCGAGTTTTAAAAATAATGCAATATGGCAAATGCAGAACATTTGGAGATATTGAAGCAGGGGGTGGAGGTGTGGAACAGGTGGAGACAATTCAACCCAGAAGTTTTGCCGGACTTGTCGCTAGCCGATTTTTCTGGCTTTATGTTGCCTAATATTGATTTACAAGATGCAAACCTTGCTTCAATAAATTTTAATAGGACACAATTAATTGGTGCGAATTTATCAAACACAATGCTTTATGGTGCATTTCTCGAAAATTCAAATTTAAGGGGCGCAAATCTGTGTAATGCTAACCTGATTAATTCAGATTTGTCAGATTCCATAATGGTAAGTGCAAAATTCATTGGCGCAAACTTTCAAGATGCTTTAGTTGAATTTTGCGATATCAGAAATGCGTGCCTCATAGGTGCAAACTTTAATAATTCTACCTTAAAATATGCGTTTCTTGGTGGAGCAGATTTGAGAAAAGTTAATTTTGTTGATGCTAATTTATTTGGTACTGATTTAACGAAGTGTATAATTGGTGGAACTATCTTTGGGCTAACAAACTTAAATTACGTGACAAATTTAGAATCTGTTGTTGTTAATAGTAGGTGTGTAATTGACTTTCATACTATGAAGAATTCAAATTCACTACCAAAAGAGTTTTTATTCAAAATCGGCCTCCCCGAAAACTACATCAACTACCTCCCCGATTTCTTTGACGAAAAACCCATCCGTATGCATCCAGCCTTTCTTTCGCATTCTTCAAAGGACAAGCCTTTTGCCACCAAGCTCTACGAAGCGCTTATTGCAAGGAAAGTCCTTGTCTGGTACGATGAGCGCAAGCTACTGCCCGGTGACAATCTCATAGAGGGCATCAGCAAGGGCATAGACCTGTACGATAAGTTTATACTGGTCTGCTCCAAGCAATCCCTCCAAGAATCCTGGTGGGTGGACAAGGAACTGAACCGTGCCTTGGATAAGGAGATACGGCTTTTCAAGGAGAAGGGTCGCCAAATCAACACCATCATCCCCATCACGATTGACGATTATGTTTTCAAGGAATGGGACGGGGCCAAGCGCTCCGATATTCACCGCTATAATATCGGTGATTTCCGGGATTGGCAGGACGACGCCAAATTTGAAGCCGCCTTGGATAAGCTGGTCATGGCCTTGAATGCGGATAGGGGAGGGGAGGAGGTGGTGAGTTATTTGTGACACTTATCCAAGACGTTTACGACGCCATGTTTTTAGGTCGCTTTTGTCATGGTCGAAGACCACCCCTGCGTCACTTTGTGCGTCGAAACGTGACGCAGCGATGGTCTTCGGCCATGACTAAACATGATGCAGGGTTGGTCTTCGACCATGACAAAAAAAGCCGTCAAACATCCTTACCTTTGCCCCCTAACTAAATTCAAATCAAATGGTACAGGAAGCAACCCACCTCGGCTCCGCCGAACTGATGGCACTCGAAGACAAGTATGGCGCACACAACTACCACCCATTGCCCGTGGTGCTGAGCAGGGGCGAGGGCGTGTTCGTGTGGGACGTGGAAGGCAAGCGCTATTACGATTTCTTGTCGGCGTACTCGGCGGTGAACCAAGGGCATTGCCATCCCCGCATCATCGGGGCGCTGAAGGCGCAGGCGGAGAAGTTGACCCTGACTTCCCGTGCTTTTTACAACGACCAGTTGGGGGTCTATGAAAAGTTCGTGACCGAGTATTTTGGTTACGACAAGGTGCTGCCAATGAACACGGGCGTGGAAGCGGTGGAGACGGCCATGAAGCTCTGCAAAAAGTGGGGCTACAAGGTAAAGGGCATTGATTCGCACGATGCTAAAATCATTTTCGTCACCGGCAATTTCCACGGTCGTACGCAGGCCATTATCTCTGCCAGCGTTGACCCCGGTGCCACTTCCCACTACGGGCCTTACCTACCGGGCATCGAAATCATACCTTATAATGACTTGGACGCTTTGGCCCATGCCCTCAATGACCCCAACGTGGCGGGCTTCCTCGTCGAGCCGATACAGGGCGAAGCAGGGGTGTTCGTTCCAGATGATAATTATTTGGCAGAGGCACGAAAGCTTTGCAAGCAGCACAATGTGCTGTTCATCGCCGACGAGGTGCAGACGGGCATTGCCCGCACGGGCAGGCTACTGGCCACATGTGGCAATTGTCGCTGTGCCAAAAGCTGTGAGAACAAGTACGAGGCAAGGCCCGATATCCTCATTTTGGGCAAGGCAATGAGCGGTGGCGTGTTCCCTGTGAGCGCCGTTCTGGCCAATGACGACATCATGCTGACCATTCGCCCCGGCGAGCATGGCAGTACATTCGGGGGGAACCCATTGGCCTGTGCTGTCGCAATTGAGGCGCTGAAAGTGGTGGAGGAAGAAGGTTTGGCAGAGAACGCCATGTACCTCGGCATTCTCTTCCGGGAGCGGATGGAGCGGCTCATCCAAAAGACGAATCTTGTGACGATGGTCAGGGGCAAGGGCCTTCTGAACGCCATTGTCATCAACGACCACGAAGACAGCCACTTGGCTTGGGACATCTGTGTCAAGCTCGCCGAAAACGGCCTTTTGGCGAAGCCAACGCACGGCAACATCATCCGTTTTGCGCCGCCGCTCGTGATGACGGAGGAGCAGTTGCACGAGTGCTGCGATATTATCGAAAGGGTGGTATTGGGTTTTTCCAGTTGAAAATTATTAAACCATAATCATGAAGAAGACACCATTTCTAATCTTATTTGCTTTTTTAGTAGCCGGAACTTTAGCTGCTCAAGACAGCCTTAACTTTAAGTGGCTGGTAGGGGGCGGTTTTAATTTTAATTCTTCCAATTCCGAGACACCAGAAGGACAAGTGAAGGAATCGTCTTCTGATGAAATAGGAATAAATACCTATTTTCTCAGAAAACTTTCAAGGCATTGGTATATAGGTGGTGGGTGTGGGTTTACAGTAAATGCGAAAACGCAAGTATTTGTTGCGGTAGGTGGAGGGATTAGCAAACGGGTCATCCATAATTACGACTACTCAGTACAAGCAGGTGGACGCTTAGTTGTTAATCCAGCAAAAAGGTTGAGGTTTAATCTTGAACCTGCTATTTATTACAACCACTACAAGAATATAAATGTGGCACCTGACAAAAATGAATTTAAATCCAAGTCAAATTCAATTAATTTCGTTATTGGTGTTATGTGCAGTTACCAAGCATCAGAAAGGGTAAATTTTGTATTAAATACTGGTGGCCTGTCATACCACTATTACTGGTCAAAATCCGGTGAAGATTACAAGATTAAACAATCCAATAATTCCTTTGGATTGAATTTCAGCATGCGAACGCTGTATTTCGGCTTTGAATATCTGTTTGGCCGATGAAGCACAACCACAGGCTACGAAGGTTCGGCTATTCAGACTAATTTGGAACATTCCAAGCATTTGAGTTTTGTGCGACTCGCTTACAAAAAAAAGAAACAGCCTTGAGATTGCTCCCAAGACTGTTCTTTAATATCTGCTGAAACCGGCAAAGCCGGATTGCTTTCAGATCGTAATTAATAGCGATTGCGGTTGTAACCGCCACCGCCGCCGCCACGGTTGAAACCGCCGCCGCCGCCACGGTTGCCGCCGCCGCCGCCTTCAGCCCTTGGTTCGGCTTTCTTGACCACGATTGTGCGACCGTCGAGTTCGCTGTCGTTGAGTTCAGCGATGGCCTTGCGGGCCTCTTCGTCGTTGGCCATTTCCACAAAGCCGAAGCCTTTGGATTTGCCGGTGAACTTGTCGGTGATAACGCTGGCGGAGGTTACTTCGCCAAATTCTTCGAAGGCCTCACGAAGGTCTTCAGACTGAGTATCGAAACTCAGTTTAGCTGCAAAGATGTTCATTGAACAAAAAATTAAAATGATAAAAATTTGAGGAAAATCTAATGAAAGCAGTGGTAGTCGTTGGAAAATGAAGCCGAACAAATAAAGCAAGCATCGGTACTAAAGGCAGGAAAACTGACGAAAGAAATTTTTGCTTGCAGGTAATGCTGGTAGAACGAATTTCCAGTTAATTATCGCTGGTTGAATAGAAAAACACTCAAAAGCGATACAAAGGTAATGCTAAAAATTTAACAAAGTCAAGTTTTTACACATTTATTTATGTTTAATGAAATTTGTGGTAGTAAGAATGACGAATTGAACACTATGCCATCGCCTGGTTCATTCTTTCCTGTCTCATGTTTTGGGTACGGCAGGCAGGTATGAAAGCCCCCAATATATAGGTGCGAAACAGGAACCAAATGAAGCTCTTTTCATTGAGGCGTGGGTCAATACGGCTTTCGATGGATAGGTGCTTTTCCCTCAATTGGCTCCAATGGATGCCGGGGGAGATGTGGTGTGCGGTATGGTAGCCATTGTTCAGGAGGACGAAATTTAGCAACCAACCTGTGATGTTTCGGGAGTGGTTGAACTCCGATTCTTCATCCGCATGGATGTGCTGCACATAGTTGAAGATGAGCACGCTAAAGGTTGAGACTTGCTGCGGGATGATGACGTAGAAGATGGCCTTTCGCCAGTCAAGGAGCAATGCCACGATGATGAAACCAAACAAAGTGACAAATTGCTGGATGTGGAACCAGTATTTGCGGCGGTTTTGCTGTTTGACTTCCCGCAGGTACTTGAAAACGGGGCCTTGTTGTTTGTAACCGCTTAGGGAAGGATAGGTGAGCAGGGTGAAAAGGTTGTTCTTTTCCGTTAGCTGGTAGGTGCGGGTATAGTCTGGTTCCTTGTTAATGTGGACGTGGTGGTTGGAGTTGTGTGTTGGAATCCAGGCAAAAATGGGGAAGCCGTAGAAGGCCGTCAGCCAATTGTCGGTGGCAATGTTGAGCCATTTGTGCTTCCACATTGGCAGGTGCTGGTGGTTGTGTACCATGACAGATACTACGACCGCCATCAGCAACTGTAACGAATAAACACCAGCAAAAGCAAGCGAATTGAGTTCACTGCCGTTGTTCCACAAGAAAAAAAGGAGGAAGGTTGTGAGAAGGATGAAGGATAGCGTGCGTAAATCGGCGTTGTTACGAAGCATAAAAAGGATTTGACAGCCGCTTTTGCATTACAACGATTGTTGAATATCCTGGCGGATGGGGCAAAGGGAACGTTTTTTTTTGTTTGCTCCTAATTTTACTTGAAAATAAAAGAGCAAAGGGAAGGGCATCGGTTGAGTGTAAAAATTGGGAAGGCTTTTTTTACTCACAAACGGCCTGTGAAATCAGCGGGTAACGGTGTTCTTCGGGCTGTTTTTGAACGCTTTGGGAAGAGGATAGGGCAGCAAAGTCGCATGCACGCACCCTAAGCCAGGTTCCCAGACCTGGCGTTCTTCGAGCAAGGTTTTTGGAGCGGGAACACCTTCTAAAGCTTTATTTTCTGAACCTTGATGGCGATTGGCCCTTTAGGCCCCCTACTTTTTTCGAAACTGACTTTGTCATTGACCTGCACCATTTCTTCAAGTTCACTTGCATGCACAAAGATGCGTTCATCGCTGTCACGGTCGGTGATGAAACCATAACCTTTGGCGTCATCAAAATAGGTGATGCGTCCCTTGCGGAGCGGGTCGAATTCGGGCCGGTTAGGTACGCCGAGCACGATGTCCTCCTTGTTAATTTTAACACGTTTGCTCGGGTCTGGCTTGTCGGGCGTGAGGTTGCCGTTTTCATCCACGTACATGATCATGTCTTCAAAGGACTTGCCCGGTTCCTTGTCGAATTTGCGTTGCTCCTTGCGTTCTGCCTTGTCCTGGCGCTTTTTCTGTTTCTTTTTTTCGTTTTCCTTCTTGCCAAATGTTTCTTTCGATTTTGCCATAACGAGCTTTGAATGTGGATGGAAAATCAATGAATGTGCAACAGCTGAAGGATACGCATTGAAGTGGTTTTCCAAATTTCCGGCAAAGGTAGTTTTTTATTGTCGGAAGGTAGTAATGTTTTGGCTTGTACGATTTACTGGTTATTAAGCGTATTTGTCAAAATTCCCCATCTTCGCCTCCCATTGTCAGCCAGATGTTTAAAAAACAGTTTACATTCCTACTTGCCTTTTTGGGTTGGTTGCAGCCTGTGTTGCATGGCCAGCCTTCTCCTGATTTAGAGGCCTTTGCCAAGATGAACAGCGAAGAGCGCTGTGTGTACATCCGTCAGATGAACCTCGGGAAGCAGGGTGCCGAGCAGTTCAAACAGTACCACAAGTCCCTATCGGAAATTGCGCAAAAAGACAAGGATGGCCGGACGCAGTTTATCCTTGATTTAGAGCAGTACCAAGCCCGCTTACTGTTCAAATGGCCGAAAGAGGAGGCGATAAAACGGGCAGAGGGATTGGCTACACTGGCGCAAAAAATAGGATGGGACGAAGGGGCATTGGTAGGGAACCATTACCTGACATTCGAGCAGTACGACCAAAATTTGCTGACGAACGAGCAACTGTATGCCAGTATCATAAAGGAGTTTGAGCAGATACAGGAGCAGGGTCTGGCCAATTTCAAACTGTTTGACCTTGGCCGGATACTCCAACATTCTGCCCGATTCATGTATCAATTGGAGGATTTTGAAAAGACGTTGAAAATACTCCAAGTTGCCGAACAATGCGCCGTGGCCAACGACCGGGGCCTCCAACAATGGGCTCTTATCATCAATCTCATTGAAAGCATATACCAACAGCAAGGGGATTATGACAAGGGCATTGCCTATGCCAAGAAGCTGTTGGCACAAATGGAAAACTGCCCTAGCACTTGGGATGAACAGTTGAAACTGTGCAAGGTGTGGCAAGGTATCGCCTCTATTGACATCGCCGACATGTTGGTGAAAAAGGGAAACGCCGCTGAAGGAGAAGTTTATGCTGACAAGGGTTACAAAGCTGTTAGCGAGGGAACTGATAAGCAAGCTGAGTTCGACGCCCTGCTCGTTTTGGCGCCGACTAAGTTGAAGTTGGGTAAAACAGAGGAGGCCTACCAGTTCCTCCGCCGAATGGATGAGCTATTGGCGAAGGCTGAGAACAAAAACTATTATTACTTCAAGCGAATCCGGTTGTACGAGACCTATGCCGAGTATTTTGAGAAAAAAGGCAACCTGAACGAGGCCTATCGCTACACCAACCTTGCGAAGCCCTTGCAAGACAGTCTGGACAGAAAGAACGATGCCCGCAAGTTCGAGAAAATCCAGCAGCGGTTGGAAGCGGAGAAATATACGCAGCAGCTTGAATTGGTAGAGAGCGAGAAGCAATTGCAGAAGATGCTCCGCAATGCGGCCATCGTCATCATGATTTTAATGGGTGGTTTGGCCTACGGCAACTATAAGCGACTACAGCATAAGCGCAAGCAAGCCGCCGCAGAATTGGAAGCTGCAAGGAGTGAACTGGAGATCTTCACCCAGCACCTACGTGAAAAATCCGAGATGAACGAAAAACTCCGCTCCGAATTGGAACGCCAATCCAAATCAGGCGAGCGCAGCGAATATTTAGAAAAGCTCACCAAAAGCACCATCCTTACCGACGAGGACTGGTCGCAGTTCCGAAGCATTTTCGAAAAGGTGCATCCCAATTTCATCGAAACACAAAAAACGCAATACCCCGACCTCACCCAAGCCGAGCTTCGTTACCTCGTGCTCGAAAAGCTACAGCTCACCACCCACGAGATGGCCAATATGCTCGGCGTCTCCGATGGCACCATCCGCCAGACGAGGATGCGGATGAAAAGGAAAATTGGTGATGGAAAATAAGATATTGGAAATTGAGAAATTGTGGTTGCCTAGTTAATTCCCTAATAACCAATCACTTATCTCATTGTAACGTTTTTGTAACGCCCCTGTGACGCCGTTGTGACGCCGTTTTTTTGGTGAACACGCCATGCTGCCCGCTTCTTTGCAGCATCAAATCAACCACACGATGTTCACCACAATTCCAAACAGCATCATGAAAAACAGACCCGACCTGATGGCGGGGATTAGGTACTGGTTGCCTTGGCTCCTACTGTTGGTTGCCCTTGCAATCGGGACACACCGCTACTTTGAATACCGCAATGCGGAACTTGACAAACGCATCGAACGACTCAATAAATGAATATCACTACAAACCAAATGCTAACAACCTTCAGCTTTAAATCCTTTACAATGAAAAATTTCAAGACCCTCTTTTTCTCGGCTTGTTCCCTGCTGGCGCTGTCATTCGTGCTGAGCGCCTACCAATGGAACAGCACAACCGTCAACTCAGCGGCCAAAAACGAAGTGGTACGCCTCATCAACGAGTACCGCTCCAGTGGCAGCTACAACACCAACATCTCCAACTGGTCGCCGAAGAACTGCCTCATCGCAGCACCTGCCGAGACCAAAGGCAAGTTGGTACTGGAAGTGAACGACGACCTGATGAATGCTGCCCAAGCGACTGCCGAGAAGTTCGCCTCCGGGGAGTACAATTATGACAAGGCTCACCACCAAATGGACCCCAAAGGCTTGAACGGCCCGATGGTCCGTGCCATCAAGGATGGTTTCTGGCCACGGTGGAACGAGCTGCACACGGCCATGACTACACCGCCTTTCACGGGCATCATGGAGAACTTGTTCAAAGGCCCGGAAAACTTCAGCCCTGCCTCCGTAGTGGAAGGTTGGAAGAAAAGCCCCGGCCACAACTACACCTTGCTCCGCTCCTCGGCGCACAGCATCGGCGTGGGCATGGCAGAGGGGAACGGCCACAGCTACTGGGTTTTCCTCATTGAAAGTGAGTCGAGCATGGACGATACCCGTGAGAACCTTGGGAAATACTTCGGCATGGACATGGGCTACAAATTCCGGGAGGGTGTATCGCCGGACCCAAGCGGCAAGGCAGGTGAGGTCTTCGACTGGGTGGAAGGCATTGCCGACAAAATCAAGAACGAGCGATAATTAGGGGTTGAAACTTGGTCGGAGATTGAAGTCACCGACCAAGTTTTCACACATCTCATTTGGTTTAATCTTTCCAATTTCCATAAACATGTCATTTTTAAAAAACTGTTGCTTCGCAACACTCTGCCTGTTCCTCGCCTCCAGTTGCACCTACTACCGAGGCCCACAGCCTGCCGGTGCCCCCGATATGGACGCTTTCCCATCCGAACTGCACGGCACCTACCTCGCCGACCAGAGCAAGCTGGTCATTACAAGCAACAAGATTGAATACTGGGCCGACAAGACGAAGGCATCCATGAAATCTTACATCAGCGACAGCCTCCATGTGCGCAGCATGGCACCTTGGATTATCGGAACCCGAAAGTCGCAATTTGCTTCGGGCGGTGACTGCTACTCGGTATTTGCCCTCAAACTGGATGAAAACAACCCAAACATCCTATTCGGTATCCAAACGGACGAAGACGAGATAAAACAGCAGTTCCCCAACGTCCGCCACGCTGTAGAGCAACATTCGGTCACCACCTCGGACGGCGTGCCAGAGCCACCAAAAGACGTAACCATTTTCGACCCGACACCGGAGGAGTTCCGGCAAATCATCGAAGCTGCTTTTGAGAAAAAGCGGAAAGATGCTGACTACAAAGCCTTTGAGCGGCAATAAAGCCCTGAAAGGGCGCAATATGTCAGCATTGGGCAACGCCCGATGGAACATGGCGGGCAACGCCCTATGAATCATCCGACAATTTTCACCAACAATTTTTAAACAACCAATCAACAATGAAATCGAACAATTTAATCCAATTCGCAAGCATCCTTTCATTTCTTTCATTTTTTGCTTTGCAGCAAGCAACCGCACAAGACTGCAACACATTGCCCGCTCCATTGATCAAAGATTGCTGGGCAGCATCCATCAGGAACGGCCACACCCACTTTGTCAAGGCTGATTTGAGCGGTGCCAACTTGCGTGGCATGACCGTTGGCTATGAAGGAAATTTCCAGCAGGCCAACTTGAGCAAAGCTGTTTTCAGGGGTACGGATTTTCCCCATTGCGATTTCACAGGTGCCAACCTCAGCAACTCAGACTTCCGTGGTGCGGACATGAAATTCGCCAACTTGGTTGGGGCCAACCTGACGGGCACACTGTTCGATGGTGCTGATTTGATGAACGCAAAAGTCAGCCGAAAGACCACGAAGGGAATCGCTGATTTCGATGCTTTCAAAGAAAAGTACTTTGTCCAAATCGAAGACTAATCCATTGCCATTCATTTCAAAAATCAATTTCAACATGAAAATCATAAAATCCTTCATCCTCGCCAGCCTGCTGCTGGCCACCCTCAGCCTGCAAGCTCAGGATGAAACCTCCGATTGGCAACCATCACAGCCTGCCAAATGGCTCAACATGAGCAGCGCTGGGCTAACGATGGGCTTTGCCGAAGGCTGGCAAACCGACCAAGACGCCGCCTCCATGGTCGGCGTCTCCCCGGACGGAAAAGTGCGCATTATGGCGAGTATTTCACAATACCACTCGGTATCTGAAACGGTCGCCAACATCCAGCGGGAGTTCAGCTCCTGGTGCGATGGGCTGACCCTAACCGACCCACAGGACAACCGGGAAGTCAACGGCCTGACCCTGCTTTCCACTGGAGGTACCGCCAAACTGCAAGGCGAAGAAACCCCGATTGACGTAGCCATTGACATCCTCGAAACGCCCGTGGCAGGCGACAACGCCATTGTGGTCATTGCCACCTACGGCTTCCACGAGGGCATGATGGAGCATTTCAGCGATATTTTGATGGCGCTCGAAAGTTTCAAAAGGTCAAATTAAAACACCATTTTTTTCATTACTAAACTTTAAAACAATGAAATCGAAAAATATCATCATCGGGGTTGGCATGTTGCTTTGCCTTGTGTTCTTTAACCTGCCGGATGCGGCGGGGCAAAGTAGAAGAGATTCTGAGCGAGTGCGACAAGAGAAGGAAGATGCCGATAAAGGTAAATGTTGGGTAATTAGGCACCCCATGTTTGCTAGAGATTGCTGGGCACGAAAAATCAAGAACGGAGGAGGAGATAAAAATTTTCACTTTGCGAAGTTGAGCCGGATGAGTTTGTACGGGGCGAATTTAACCGAAGCCTTGTTGTCCCAGGCGGATTTGACCGAGGCGAATTTGACCGAGGCGAATTTGACCAAAGCGCAGATGATCGGGGCGAATTTGACCAAAGCGATGTTGAACGGGACGAATTTGACAGAGGCGAATTTAAAAGCGGTAAATTTTACCAAGGCGGATTTGTCCATAGGGATGGTCTGGAATCCGGTCGGGGCGATTTTGACCGGGGCGGAATTGGACGATGCTGATTTGACCGGGGCCGATTTGACCGGGGCCGATTTGACCAATGCGAGGTTGGACGGGGCTATATTGACCGGGGCGATTGTAAGTCGCTCCAAAACCAAAGGCATTGACTTCGAAGACTGGAAAAGCCGGGGAGCGATTATTAGAGATTGAATCTCCAACCTAAATTTAAAAATACACCATTAAAATGAAAAAATTAACCGCAGCCCTCGTGCTGCAAGCCACCCTCATGCTTTCGCTGAACCTTTCAGCACAAACCTATTGGCTCGCCCGCAAGGACGGCAACACCCTCCGCTACGATGTAAAAGTGCCCGCCGACTTGGCTGCCATCATCAAAACCCCAAGCAAAGATGGCTGGGCGACGGTCTATTCCACCGAGCAGCGCACCATCAACGGCAAGGCTTGGACTTTCTACAGCAATACCCTCGGCTGGGACGTCAAAGTGGACGGTGCCATCACTTGGGAAGGCAAGGACGGCGGCGTCGGTGGGCAATGGGCCGATATCAACAGCAGCAGCCCCGACTGGCAAAATTGCTGGTCGAAGGTCATCGAGCCGAGCGCCAAGGTTTACAACGGCAGTTGGAAAACGGCCAAACTGGAGATGCTCGAAAACCCCGGTACTTCGGCTCCCGGCGTGGTCATTGACCTCAATAATCCCGAAAATGCGGCTGCCGCCAATGTACCAATGACCAAGGAGCAGGCCATCAAGGCTTTTGTGGACAAAATGAACCTGCTCCGCACCGACCCCGCCAATGGCAACGCCATTATTGATGCCCTGCTGAAACGCCGTGGCGCAGCTTGGATGACCAGCAAGGAATACACCCAGGACGACATCCGGGGCAAGACCCGCCAACAGCACCACAACGATTTCAAAGCTTGGCTGAAGACACAGGCCAAGCTCAGTGCGCTCACCTGGGACGACGACCTCGCCAAAGTGGCCGCCGCTGGCAAAACTTCCAACAAATACACCAAGCTCGAATTCCGCATGGAAGCCTGGGGCGACCCGGTCGAAGAGGCCCTCGGTTCTTGGGCCGTGGACGGTGAAAGCGGCATCCAACGCCTGCGTGACCCTCGGCTCAAGTACATCGGCATTGCCTCGAAACCCGGTGGCTCCAAGGAGGAATTCATCATTGTGGCCAGCGAGGTGAAGGGCAGCGTTTACACGGCAAAAGACGCCGATTTTGGCAACCGCCCGTTCCAGCTCGACGTGACGGACTTTACGGGCAAGGCCAATTCACCTTATGAAAAATGCTCCCAAATCATCGGTCAGCCGAATCCCGATGGCAGCCTCGACATCGCTTGGCTGAGCGCCGACGGCAGCAAGATTTTTGTGAACCGTGCCCCTGCCAACCTCCAAGCAGGCAAGACCAATGCCACCGAACAGCGCCGCAGTTTCACTTCCTTGGGCTTGTTTGGTGGCTACGCCAAAGTCGGTGACGACGACTTCGTGCTGACGGCCCAGCGCAGCAATACCTATGACCAGCCGCTGCAATTGAAGATTTTCAAAAACAGCAACAGCGCACAGGTTTGGAGCGGCAAAAACGAAGGTAAAGCTGGGGTGCTCTCCCCACTCCTCGGCGGTACGAGCAAGCTGGCGGCAGGCGACGGCAAGCTCTTCGTGGCAGTGAACGGTGGAGCTTCGCACCCCTACGTGGCCAGGGTGGATGCGAACAAATTGAACCAAACCGAGCAAGTTTCACCGAGCTACGGCACGCACAATTTCGACAACCGACTGATTTGGGATGGCAAGAACTTCGTGGTGATGGAAAACCGTGACCACAGCTTTGGCACCATCCTCATGCGCTTCAGCCCAACGGAGACATACCCGTTCGAAAAGCAGGGCGAGCGGGTGCGCACCATCCACAGCACGACCAACTACGCCAACGACACACACACCGAATTGGGTGCCGTGCAGCCGGGCATGAACGGCGGCTACCTTGCCATCATCGCCACGGAACCAGATTGGGACGACAAATTCGGCGGCAAGCCCTACAACCAGAGCGAGCCGATAATGAACATCGAAGGCATGACCAACCCCTTCGAGGTGATGCTGGTGCATGTGAAGGCCAATTTTGACGACGATGCCAACATGACCCGCTTCGACCCCAAGCGCACCGAGGACGGCATGGTGGCCCTCAACGATGGTGGCGCTGTTGATTTTGGCGATGAAAAACCGGAGTCGGTGCTGGCGCAATATGGCAGCAACCTGACTTGGGGCGGCGAGGGCTTTGAGCCTTGGTACGTCAACAGTGCGCCCGTCATCAACAGCCAAGGCGAGGGCAAGACTGTTTCCCGCCACTCCACCGACGATGGCTTCAATTACAAGCTCTATTCCGGCAAGGACAACGCCTACCAAATGGCCGCAGCCCGTCGCCATATCCGCACAGCGGGCATGGTTTGGGCGACCAATTACAGCAAGGGCTTCGTGGGCCGCATCCCGAAAGGCGAGAAGTTCAACACGGCACTGCGTCCCCGTTTGGTGAAAATCAGCGAGAACAATTACATCGCACTCTGGGAAGAGCATACTGCCGAAATCGGCGGCTGCATCGCCAGCGATGAATCACGTTATCCGAGCCAGTACAAAGTGACCAAGGCCGCCAAAGTGACCCTCAGCGGTAGTGGCGACCAGGTGAAAATCACCGTTGGCCCAGCCAAAGAAGTCTCCACAACCCGCCTGCACTGGCACGACGATGCCTTCAACTACCAAGGCAAGGCCGCTTGGCTGACAGGCAATGCCGCTGACCGCAAAATCATCCTGCACACGGTGGATGGCAGTTTGAATTATGTGGCTTATGAACTGGGTTTAGGTGGCAGCACAGTGGCTGGCCAGACCGTGGAAGAAAAATAAGGCTTTTAACCGTTTCCATTTATCAAAATCAACCTGCTGCCTTGCAGCTTAATTTCAAATCAAAAAATGAAAAACGTATTTCCAGCATTATCCATAATGGCAATCCTGTTCCTATTTGCCACAAACACCGCCACTGCCCAGTACATCAATGGGGCATGGGAAGGCGTGCAAGTAACCCAGAAAAAACCTTTTCCGAAGGACATGACCTTCAATTGGGATACCCGTAAGTACAATTACAACCTTCCACAGGGGTTTTCGACTTTTGTCATGGAGCTGCACCTGGAAGGCACAGACAACGAGGTGAAAGGCACTTGGCGCACCACGGAAAAGTATGGCAAAGTAAAGCCAAGTATGTATGAGATAGAAGGGAGCTTCAATCCTGCCACCGCCCTCATGGTTTGGCAGCCGACCAAAGTGGTTTATGGTTCCCCGTTCGCCAATACCATCAACCGCACGATGACGTTGCTAGAAGATGGCGCATATGAGTATTTCGAGGGCCGCTGGACGGCACAGGATGGCACGAATGGTATCATGTTCTTCCGCAGGGTGCCACCAGCCGCCAAGGATGAAAGACGGCTGACTGCCGCCGCTTTCGCAGGTGCCCACCCCGATGGCAACTCCGTCTATTTCGAGGTAGAAATGGAGCAGTTTTTAGCGGGTGAAGAGCAACCGAAAGCCACCTACACCTACGTCCTTCCAGATAATACCAAGACCAACCAGCAGTTCAAGTATGTGATGCGGGAGGATAATGTCTATACCTTCTCCACCGAAGGCATCAACGGCAATACCGACACCTGGAAAGTGACCGTGAACAGCCCCGACGAAATCGTGCTGGAGTTCCAGTCCGTGGATGCCGCTGGACCGATGACTTTGGTAAAGACCAATTAACGCTTATTCAATTTCTGATTGTAACGGATTGTAGTGATTAAAATTTGGGTTTGGATTTTTTGCATTCCTGTCGCTTCGTCGAGCCGCTCCGTAGCGTCGTGTTTTAATCATCATCGGGCGGCTCCGTAGCGTCGGGTTTTAAACCCGACGCTACGGAGCCGCCCGACGATGATATCCACCTTAAAACTTAATCATAAATTCAATCACTACCATCCGATATAGTCAATAACCTTTTAAATCCTTTTTATCAATGAATAAATCAATCGCATTTGTTTTTGCACAAGTTATTCTGCTTGCTTTCGCTGCGCAACTCATGGCACAAGACGTCACAGGCACCTGGCAGGGTATGCTCAACTTCAACACCGGAACGGTCAATCCCGACAAAATCCAATACAATTGGGATACGGATAAATGGACGCCTGCTTATTCCCGCTATATCCTTGAAATAGAAATCAACGCCACTACCAACAACGCCTCCGATGGTTTTTACAACATCATGAGTGGTGGCAGCCGTGGCAAAATGAGCATTGCCGTCACTTGGGACGAGAACCGCAAAGTCTTGAAATACAGCACCAAGAAAAACCTCGGCTACGGCTATTGCATGAACGACGCCACGCTGAACTACCGGGTGGAGGACGAATATGAATACCTTGAAGGCATTTGGAAAGGCTGCGGCATGGGCAAGATTGCCTTACGCCGCAAGTTAGGCAGTCCTGCCCCGGTACATGCGCCAGCCGAAGAAAACCAATATGCCGAACTGAACGGCATTGGCTTCAACTTCCCTTCAAAATGGAAATGGGAAAAGGAGGCCGAAATGGTGACGGTCACCTCGCCAGACGAGAGCATTGCCCTCATGGTCATCCAAACGAGCACCACCGACATCAACGAAGCCGCCGCCGCAGCCCGCAAAGGCTTTGCCGCAGGCCTGAAGGATATTGACCTGCCCGATGCTTTCACTGAATCGCAAAGGAATGGCCTCACCATTCAGTCCATTGATGGCACGGCAGTCACCCAAGACAACGATACGCCTGTGTTCATCAGTTCATTGCTGATTCAAAGCGCTGATAGTCAAAACTTTACGATTTATCTCGGCATCGGGGAAAAAAGCTCAATCCTGAAAAACTCGGCGACGATTCAGGCGTGCCTGGATTCATTTAAGCCTGCTGCTAATTAAAGTTAATTCATTGGCCTTGTAATTATACTTGGCACTAATAGGCTATATGCAAAATGGGGTTTGGGGCGAAGCTCCAAGCGTCCCTCTCCCCCCGACGAGCCGCCGCAGACGGCGAGGAGGGGGAAATAGATTAGCACAAAACCTGATGGTGCGCAGTTAAATCGATTATTGTCAAGGCTTCCATTTCATTAATTCAATCACCAAATTAATTTCCTTCAACATGGAAAAAATGCTTTTCTGCACAGCTTTATTGGCCTGTTTTGCATTCGCAGCCAATGCACAAGGCCCCGTTATGACTTTCACGACGACTTCTGTCAATTATGGTAAAATTGAGAAGGGCAGTGACGGCATCCGCAAGTTCGAATTTACCAACTCTGGCAATGAACCACTGATAATAAAAACGGCCAAAGGCTCATGCGCCTGCGTGAAGCCTACCTATCCACAAGAACCCATTATGCCGGGCGAAACCAAGACCATTGATGTGTGGTATGACACCACCCGCCCTGGCCCTTTTACGAAATCAGTGTCTATTGTTACCAACGAAACCCCGGATACACATACGCTGACCATCAAAGGGGAAGTGCTGGTTCCACCCGCACAGGAAAGTGTGCCGTCATCCACTGGTGGGGGGCAGCATTGAGAAATTGTAGGTTTAAATTGAAAACAACAACAATCGAGTAAGCCGGGGCAGACTTGAAAACATTGAATAGTACCTGCTCCGGTCTTTTTTTTTGCCGCAATTGACATCCTTTATAAAAAAAGAAATGGCGGGTGTACAGCCCCGGCCATTTTGTTTTATTTCTGCTTAAAAACCACGGTAAACTTGTAGTTCAAGCCTTCCTGCTCCACTTGGTAGTCAATCGTAAAGACCCCTTTCTTCATTTCCTTAATATCCCAGCTTTCCGTTTCCCCATCCCTAGTTACAGAAATTACGGTTTGGTCAGGGTTCATAGCCCAAGTACCGCTTAGGGTCTGTGGGTCGGTTTGCTCACACTTGGTGGCACCTTCATCAAAGTTGACCTAGCCATTTTTATTGAAAATCGTGTAATCATCCTTGGTACAGGTCGGCAATTGCGCATAAATATCCGTAACAGGTGTGCCAAACCAATCAATCGGAGGGTCGGAGGTGATGGCCGTCATTTGCCATTGACTTGAAATTAATGACCAAATGTTTTATTCCTAAATATTATCCAAATGAAAACAAGGCCATCATTTTTTACCTTTAAAATTACTGTCATTGCAATGATTATGGTAAGGGTGTTATTGTTATCGGCAAAGCAACCGCCAGCGCATAATTTGACTGGAGCGAAGAATTGCGTCCAGCATACAGTAAATACAGGTCACCTTGCTATGAAATTGTTTTATCGGTAATCGCCATTAATAGTCATTGGTCATTTAAGTCATTATGTTGATAGTCAATGGCTTATTTAAGATAGGCTATCAATTTTAAAGGCGACTATCTATAACACAGTTCTCTACTACGCATTATAAACCTGGTGATTCTTGAAATAACCGTGGTAATATTGCGGGAGAATCTTTGCATAAATGCATCACAACTTGATGTCCATTATAAATCAGCTTAAATGAAAATCACCATCATAGGCGCAGGCATAGCAGGATTGAGCACGGCCATCGCCATTCGGAAATACCGGCCCGATATTGAACTGGAAATCTTTGAGGCAAGTCCAGAACTGAAGGCCGTTGGTGCAGGCTTGGCGCTTGCTGCCAATGCGGTCATGGCATTTGACCAAATGGGCGTAAAAGACGCCGTGCTGGCCGTCAGCAACGTGCTGGAGCATTTTGAAATTCTCGATGCAACGGGCAGGGTCATCACTAAAAGCGACAACCTCGCCATCAACCGTAACTTGCAGACAGTGAGCAACTTCGCTGTTCACAGGGCTGATTTGCAGCGGGCCTTGGTGGCACAGCTACCGGGAGTGCCAATCCAATTCGGCAAGAAGGTCAGCAGCTTCGAGCAGACGGGTGCAGGCGTTTCCATCCGTTTTGCCGAAGGCACCGAAACCAAAACGGATTATGTGGTGGCCACCGATGGCATCCACTCCATATTTAGGGAAAAACTGCTGCCGCAAAGCAAAATACGTTATGCGGGCTACACTTGCTGGCGGGGCGTTACCCCTGATTTGTCGAGGCTCGGACTGACGGGTGCCTCCGAAACCTGGGGCCTTGGCAAGCGCTTCGGTATCGTGCCGCTCACGGAGGGCCGGGTCTATTGGTTCGCCTGTCTCAATGCGCCAAGTCAACGTGACGAACGCATGGCCGCATTTGGTAAAAGGGAAATTTTGGCCAGTTTCGGCGACCTGCACAAACCAATATATGACATCATCGCCGCCACCGACGCTGACAGGATTTTGTGGAACGACATCATTGATTTTGCGCCCGTAAACCAGTTTGCCTTTGACCGGGTGCTGCTCCTTGGCGATGCTGCCCATGCCACCACGCCCAATATGGGGCAGGGCGCTTGCCAAGCCATCGAAGGGGCGGCGAAATTAGGCAAGACCATTGCGCAGCACAGCGAAATCACGGCAGCCTTTAAGCTGTTCGAACAAAAGCGTTTGAAACGTACGGCCCTCATCGTGAACCGCTCCTGGACGCTGGGCAAATTGGCCCAGTTGGAGAACCCCATCCTTTCCAAAATCCGTGATTTTGCCTTCCGCATGGTGCCTGACCGGATGAATGAGCGGCAGGTGCGTGCGCTGCTCGACGTGGAGATTTAGCGCCATAATCCAAGTTTGATTTTACGCCGAATTACACCTCGCCCGTCTGCGTTTTCACCTCAAAACCCGACTCTGTCTTCTTGCCTTCCTCCGCCAACCCTTGGTGGAAATGAACGGTTTCGTACTGTTCCACCTGCTGCTTTGCCTTTCTTGTGATTTCCGCAGGCGCCTCGCCGTCGTGGGTGATGAAATTGTGGGAATGTGGCGTGAAGCGGTTGCAGGGTAGCCCACTGTCAATGACCAGCACCTGCCGAATCGAACGGCCCAGCGCCATAGCCGCCGAAAGCCCTGCATAACTGCCGCCGATGATGAGGACTTCAAATTCTTTTTTCATTTTATCAAGGTTTAATTTATTGAAAATCAATTGGTTGGGCAATAACAGAAGACTTAATGCCACCGTACTGCCCATTTTTACGAAATGCCGTCTTTTCATTTTTCATTGGTTTTAGGCGAGGATAGCGATTTATGGCTTTTGCACGTTTTTCGGCATTGCCTACAGGTGCGTATCAGCCACAGAAGCAAAGCCAAGCTGCCGGAGATGGATTGAAGGATTCGGATTTTCATAATAGAAAAAGGCCGGGCGCTCCTTATAAGCATGGGCGACGATCATCGCATGAATAAATTTGTTTTTTATTGGCTCATTGTTCCAGAATCGCCCCCACCAGTATAAAATTGAGGTGTTCCATGTCCCGCTCGTTCAACTTTAGTTTGCCTGTGAAAGTGTAGGTTTTGTCCGTGCGGAACTTTGGGCGCTTGCCAGCCAACTGCACTTCGGCGATACTCTCTGGCCCAGCCATTCCGCAGAAAAAGCACTGGCTGTAAGGGTACTTCGAGAGTACGAGGCCCGTGAAGCTGTCCTGCAATTCCGATTGCGGCAGCACATAGCCCGTCAGGGTGATTTCCTTGCCCTGTCACGTCTTGATGGCGGTATCGAAGACGGGCATGGCGGCGAAGGCACCGTATTCCTCGAAATACACATCCTTGAATTTCACTTTGGCGAACAGTGCCCAGCCGTTTTGTTGCTGCGCAATGGGTGGTAGCGCCGCACAGAACATGGCTGTGCAAACAAGCATGGTTTTGAGCATGGCGAAAATGGTGGTTGCATCACTTGGCAAACAGCAGCTAAATCACTGTTTGCAGTTGTTGGAAAATGAAAAAAGCAGAAAATCAGGCGGCCAAGAAAGGTGGCGCTCGGGCAGGTAGGCGGCGGTGGGGCTGCCTGTTCAGAAAGGTCTTTTCAATAGACAAACTGGTTTCTGGGGCTGCTTTGACGGATTGGGCAAGCGTCAAGTATTTTGGTGGGGCTGCTTGTGTCAGGTGGTAGAGGCAAAGCAGGCAATTCTCATGGTGGAACTGCTCGTCGTGCAGGTGTGTCTCCTTGTTTTTTGCTTCGCAATGGCGGCTTTCGTGATGGTGCGCAAATAGATGGTGTGCCTCCTTGCCGATGGTGGCAAACAGGAAGGAGGCCAGTAAAAAGGCAGCAGATAACCTATATTTTAAGGTGAAAGTCATTTGTGAAAGAACGCAGCAACCCTTGGGCTGCCACGTTTTTCAGTTTTGTTTTTACTTATTGAACGGTCACATCAAACATCACGTCCACATCTGTGTCGCCCGTGCTGCATGGGTCGGAGGCTGCCTTGTCTGGCTGGTGCTTTAGCGTTACCTGAAGTGTGCCCGTACCAGCAGCAGTGGTGGCAAGTGCGCTTTCAAGACCCAAAGGTTTGCCGTTTCCGTCCGCATCACCAATGGTTGGTGCTGTCATTGCGCCGGTAGCATCGAAGCAAACCAAGTGGTCGGCACTTTCTGTTTGCACCTCCTCCGTGATGTCGTGTGTGTGGTCGGCCTCGCTTTCGTCCAGGAACTCCACACCGATGGTGTAGGCGGTATTGGCTTTCAACGTAATGTCGTCCGCAACGGGGGCATCGCCACCATCGCCATCGAGGTCTTTTACGGTAAATTCGGTTGACCCACCGCCCACCTCGGTAAAGGTCAACTTCACGGTCGTGATAAGCTCTTCATGATTCTCATCACCGTTGTCTTTGTCGCAAGCGGTGAAAAACAAGCTGCCGAGCAGCAGGAATGTGGGAATGAATTTCAGATTTTTCATAATTGATAGATTTTGTAATTGTTGTAATTGCTGAATTGTTTGATTGTTGAATTGTTGTCGTGGTGCGGGCAACAATTTAACAATCTCAACAATCCAACAATCATTTAAAATGAATATTTGAGCCTCACCGACACGTTCCTGCCCACCTCATGCGAGAAATAGCGGAGGCGGTTCAGGTAATCCCGGTAGGCGGTGTTGAAAAGGTTTTGAACGGTTAGGCTAAGATTTAGCGAATTACGATTGACGATTGACGATTGACGATTGAGGCCAATAGGAAAGCTAGTACCGGCTTCAAAATTGAACAGCGTGTAGGCACTAGGCGCTTCTGCAAAGTCTGTATTGTCTGGCGTCCTGGTTTGCTTCAGGACGTGCTCCACGCCCAATTTTAGGAAGGGGGCATTGGTGTTTTCTGATTTTTCTTGCTTCGCCTTTGGCGAAAAACCCAGGCCAAACCGAAAGCGGTCGGCGGGCATGAGCGTCAGCCATTCGTCGTCCCGTTTGTTCCAGGCCCTGAGCAGGGATGCGCCCGAAGTGAGGGTCAGTACTGGGATGGGCTTCCATTCTGCGCTCCAGTCAAAGCCCTTGAGGCTGGCATCGGTCTGTTCGTAGGCGAAGCTGGGGAAGGCGCCCCGGATGGTCAGCACGGGTTCCGCTGTTGGCCGCAAGTAAATGAAGTCGTTGACGATGTTGCGGTAGAGCGAGAAATTGACGGCGAGGTTGCGCTGGTTGTCAAAATCGAAGCTCAGGTTGGTGCTGTGCGCCCGTTCTGGAACCAGGTCTTCCCGCCCTTTTTCATAGCTGGCCGAGCCGTGGTGTACGCCGTCGCTGAACAGTTCGTTGACATTGGGCGCACGCCAGGCCGAGCCCCAGTGCAGTTTAATGTCGAACTGCTCCGATGCCTTGTAAACGATGCCCGCCGTGCCAGATAAGTTGCTGAAATCCAGTTGTTTATCAATGACCTCATTGCCCCGGTTTTCGATGTTCAAATGCCGTAAGTCGTACCGTACACCTGCTTCGAACTCCAGCGGGAACGGGTATTTGCGCCAGCGTTCAATCCAAAAAACGCCCGCCGTTTGGCTGTTGTAATCGGGGATAAGGCCGCCCCGGTCGGTGGTGTTTCGCTGCGCAATGCCTTGTGCGCCAAGGCTACCCGTAAAGTGTCGCCAGCTTTTATGCTCCCACGTCAGGTCGAGCGTGTGCGTAGTGATTTCAAACAGCATCTCCGGCTTGTTCAATTCGCTGGGCAAAGTTCCATATCGTTTGTGTGCATCGAACTCGCCTCGGCGGTTGAACTGTCGGGCGTACTGCACCTGCAATTTGCCCGCTGTGCCGGTATTGATGGTGTTTTTGGCCTTCAAAAGGTAGTGAGCCACCCGTTGGAGCGGCCTCCCAAGGTGGTAGCTGAAAGCGCCATCGTCCGTTGGCCTTCCTTCCTCAATGGCATTTTCGAGGTCGGTCAAATTGCCGATATGCGAACCCCGGTACACCCCGATGTCCGTAAAAAACTGGCTAAAAAAGACCTCCGAAGTCCAGTGTTCCCGCTCCAAGCCGACCGCCGCTGAATAGTTGATTTCCTTTACGCCCGTGTTTTTCAAGAAATAATCAGGCGTTCGCAAATCGCCGCCCCGCTTGAAACTTCCCTGCACCCGGCCAGCCAATGGCAGATTGCCTTTCATTTTCCCCTCCAGCATGGCCGATACCACACCGACCCGCCCATTGCTGAAAGCAGCCAAATTGGCCTCGCCACCCAGGCCGGGTTCGCTCCGCAATGCCCTTGGCTCCACCAGCACCACGCCGCCCAATGCATCGGCCCCGTAGCGCACGCTGTTGGCGCCATAGACCACCGTCACCTTGTCGGCAATGTACGGGTCAATCTCCGGGGCGTGTTCGCTTCCCCATTGCTGCCCTTCCTGTCGCACCCCGTTGTTTAGCATGAGCACCCGGCTGCTGTGCAAGCCCCGTATGACGGGCTTCACGATGCCGCTGCCCGTGTTCAGCGAGGTGACGCCGGGCATGAGTTTCAGCAAATCGCCCACCGTTTGACCCTTGCCTGCTGCCAATTTTTCACCTGAAAGACTGCGTTCTGCTTGGGTGCTGCGCAATTCGATGGGCTTGGCATGTACGGTGATTTCGGTCAAGCTCACCGACTCGTGTTGCAGGTGGAAGCAGAGATTGGTCTCTCCCACCACCTTTATTTCCGAAGATAGGTGGCTGCAACCGATGTGATGGCACTGCACGGTATAGTCGCCCTCGCAAAGCTCTGTGAACACGAAGTGGCCTTGGTCATCCGTGACGGTTCCTTGCCCAGTTTGCACGATGAAAACCTCGGCGAAAGGCACGGGTTCTTCGGTGCCTTCTTCCGTCACCGTGCCGAAAAGCATGGCGTGGCAGTCTTTTTGGGCGAAGCCCAAAAACGGCAAAATGCTGATTATTGGAATGATTAGGCAGTTCAACCTTGGCATGGTCAACTGGATTTTGATTTGCACGAGAGGAGGATGGTTACACCGATTGGGCGCTGTCTGCCAACAGGCAGGCGCTCAATCCGTGTAGCCATCCTGAAAAACAAGGACGCAACACGTTGAAAAACAAGCGTTTACAAAAAAGAAATCAGAAAAAGGGGAAATCAAGCGGCCAAGGAAGGTGGGCCACGAAGTTGGAAATGCCAATTTGCCCTTTGGGAAAGGGGCAGCTGATAAATGAATGAATCTTTGGAATATGGTAGGGTAGGAGCCTTTATCGAGAGGCCGAAAAAATCCAAACTTGCTGGCGCAAAATGGAAATCGCAGACAAAACAGTCCTCTGTATGGTACTCCTCACCGTGGAGGTGCGTTTCGTTGCCACTTGCTTCGCAATGGGCGACTGCCTCGTGGCTGTGTTCCAACAAGTGGTGCAGTTCTTTCAAGGCTACGGCCTGAAAGAAAATGACAGCCAAGATATAGGCGGCCATTCGCTGGTATGTTGGATTTGATTTCAATACAGAAACAAAAATAAACGAATTGGCTTATTGGAAGAAATTCCATTGCAACCTCAGATAAGGCCCAAGTTGGTACTTCTTACGATTCTCGCTGTAAACCTGATTCTTTGGGTCGTCAAGCCAATGGTTGATTTGATAGCCCAAGCCCAAATTTAATTGGAAACCCCGTTTGAAACGGTTCAACCTGAAATACTCAGAAACCCATCCGAAATTGAGTTTGGTAGAAGTGTATTCGTTAAATCCACGGGCACCCCTGAGAAAGAGACCATTTGCTCGTACTTTCTGCTTGGTCTCCTTGAAACGGCGCCCAAAAAAATAGTTAAGTTCTGCTCCAACGCCAAGGCCTCCTTCAAATCTCGACTCATTAGTAATGTCGTTAACAAGTTGAGTGAAGTCTGGTTGAATCGAAAGGTCAATAATCAATTCCTCATCGGCTTTAAATCTAAAATGGCCTTCGATGCCACCATCTCCGATTATGCCAAGACCAAATGCAGTCTTACCTCCATAATCAGCGGTATTGGTACCGATACCTTCTACCGTAACCTGATTCACCTCTCGCATGCTGACGGTGATTTCACGGCCATTTTCAAGTAGCATTTTTATCGCACCATCATTCGTGCGCTCAATGATTTGGCCTTTAAGCATCGAGCCATCCTTTAGGTAGATAATGTCGTTCGCCTTATTTTGGCCAATTGCAGAAATCGAAAACAGTAAAAAACAGAGTAGCGCAAACTTTTTCATGTTGTTATTTTTTAAAACTTCCAGGTAGCGCCGCCTCTATAATCGCCTTCACTTCTTCCAGCGACAAGGTGGCCGCCTTTTCGGAGGTCATTTTTTCCCCATCCATTTTTGGAAAGGAGACATTGTTTTTCTTGAAACGGATGAAAGGCCCCCAGCGTCCATTCTCGATAGCAATATCTTCTTTCTCCCATTGTTGCACGTAGCGGTTGGCCTCTTTGTTGATTTTTGCCTCAATGAGTTTGTGGCAATCGTCCACGGTGATGGTTTCCAGCTTGTATTTGGCTGGCACGTTCACGTAGAGGTCGCCCCATTTCAGGAACGGCCCGAAGCGGCCCTTGCCCTTGGTGATGGGCAAGCCTTTGTAAGTGCCGATTGGGGCATCCGCCTGTTGCTTTTCGGAAATGAGCGCAATGGCCCGGTCCATCGTCAGTTCCAAGGGGTCTTCGCCACGAGGAATGCTCACGAAAGTCTCACCGTGCTTCACATACGGCCCGAAGCGGCCCAAGCCGATGCTCACTTCTTGGCCTTGGTGGTTGCCTAAAGTTTTGGGCAGTGTGAACAGTTTCAAAGCATCCTCCAACGTTACCGTTTCGATGGTCTGGTTGGGGCCGAGGTTTGCGAACTTGGCCTTTTCATCTTCGCCGAGTTCTTCCTTCGAGCCGATTTGCACGGCGGGTTTGCCGAAGCGGGTCATACGAACGAGCACGGTACGGCCCGACACAGGGTCTTTGCCAAGGATGCGCTCGCCTGTGGCCCGTGCGCTGGTTTCCAGGGCATTGGTCACAGTGGCATGGAACGGGTGGTAGAACTCGCCGACCGTTTTCACCCAGTTTTTGTTGCCTTCGGCAATGATGTCGAAATCCTTTTCAATATCAGCGGTAAAGCTGTAATCCATGATTTCCTTGAAATGCTCGGCTAAGTAATCCGTCACCACCATGCCCATGTCGGTTGGGAAAAGTCGGTTTTTGACGGCCCCGGTCACTTCGCTGCCCTCTGATTTACTGATTTGACCATTTTTCAAAGTCAAAATCGCAAACTTTCGCACCTCGCCATCTCTGTTGTCCTTGATGACGTAGCCCCTGTTTTCCTCCATGATTTTTGTGATGGTGGGGGCATAAGTGGATGGTCGGCCTATGCCGAGTTCCTCCAGTTTGCTCACCAAGGCTGCTTCCGAATACCGTGCAGGTGGGCGAGTCCAGCGCTCTGTGGCGCTCATTTCTTTCAAGTCGAGCTGTTGGCCGACCTTCAGCGGCGGCAGGATGCCCTTGCTGTCCTCGTCGTCTTCGTCGTCGTTGGACTCGAGATAGACCTTTAGGAAGCCATCGAACTTCAACACTTCACCCTCAGCCTGCAAAGGGGAGCCTGGATGGGTGGAAATGCCAATCTTCACAATGGTGCGCTCCAGTTCAGCTTCGGCCATTTGACTGGCGATGGTGCGCTTCCAGATGAGTTCATAAAGGCGCTGCTGGTCACGATCGCCGGTCACCGTTTGGTTGTTGATATAGGTGGGACGGATGGCTTCGTGTGCCTCTTGTGCCCCAGCTTTGTTGGTCTTGTAGCGGCGGGTCTGCACGTAGTTCTGGCCAAACAGATTGCCGATTTCCTGGGCTATAGAGGCGATGGCCTGTTCGCTCAAATTCGTCGAATCGGTACGCATATAGGTAATGAACCCCGCTTCATAAAGCCGCTGCGCAACGAGCATGGTTCGACTTACCGAGAAGCCGAGTTTGCGGCTTGCCTCTTGCTGGAGGGTCGAAGTGGTGAATGGCGCTGCTGGTTTGCGTTTGGCCGGTTTTACTTCAATATCGTTAATGTTGAAAGCTGCACCGACGCATTTTTGAAGGAAAGCATTCGCATCCCCTTGATTCTCAAAACGTTCTGGGGCTTCGGCCTTTAGGATGGACACCTTGCCTTCGGCACTTTTCACGTTGAACTCGGCAGCAATCTTGAAAAAAGGCGCTGTCTGAAAGGCTTGGATTTCCCGTTCCCGCTCGACGACGAGCCGCACGGCCACGGATTGTACCCTGCCAGCAGAAAGTTTGCCTTTCACTTTCTTCCAGAGCAGTTCCGAGAGTTCGTAGCCAACGAGGCGGTCCACCACCCGGCGAGCCTGTTGGGCATCCACAAGGTGGAGGTCGAGTTTGCGTGGCTGGGTGATGGCTTTTTGGATGGCCGGCTTGGTAATTTCATGGAAAACAATGCGCTTGGTGCTGTGCTCATCAAGGCCAAGCACTTGACAAAGGTGCCAGGAGATGGCTTCGCCCTCCCGGTCTTCGTCCGTCGCAAGCCAAACTTCGTCCACCTTTTTCACGGCTTCTTTCAGTTCCTTCACCACTTTGGCTTTGTCGGGTGTGATGATGTACTTAGGCTTGAAATTGTTTTCGATTTCAACGGAGATGTCCTCTTTTGGAAGGTCACGCACATGGCCATAACTCGACTTAACAGTGAAGTCACTGCCAAGGAATTTTTCAATGGTCTTTGCCTTCGCTGGAGATTCCACGATGAGGAGATTCTTTGGCATAAGTTGTCAATTCAGGCTAACTGGTCAGGAAGTGTTGGCTGAAATCTGGAATTTCACGAGAACAACACATGATGGAAGGAGTTGGAAGAAAAATCAGATTTCTTCACCTCCCCACGCTCCTAAGTAGTCGCAATTAAAGTTGGTGTTGTGATGGAAAAGTGGTGGTGAATTCGGATGGGATATCACCAAAAACGGGGCAAAAGTATAAAAATTGAAAAACCAAACCATCGAACTTGGCCTTTACACATTAATTAATAGCAAAAAGCCAAATCAGGATATCAGTTCTTGACATTATTCGGCTTGTCCACCTTTTTTTTCTCCTGGTGCAAAATCGTGCCGCCTTCCATTCTTTTTTTCTTTTCTTCTTCCTCTATTGCCGTGTATTTCGCAAACAGTTCCTTTACTTCCAACGGTTTTTTGGACAAACTGCGATGATAGACAATGATGAAAAAGCGAACCATGTTGTCGGGGTGGTGGATTCCCGCATCTTTCATGTACTTGGAAAGGCGTGAACCCTCAAAAAGGCTCCAATTATGCGTCATCCAGCGGCCAAGGCTGAAAAACAGCTTGGTGGCAGCTTCGTCCTCGGTCACGGCCACCAATTTTGCCTTCGATTTTGCGTCAATTTTCTTGTTCAATTCCAAAATCACCTCATTCACATCTTTCGGGATGTAGGTGCCGTACAACACTTCTTGGCGCAGCCGCCATGCATATTTTTCTTCCTCCGAGCGTAGCTTGGTGGTGTCAGATTGTGCTGTCAGCGTTGCTGAAAAGCTAAAAACAAAAAAAATGGCGAAGGCTAATTTGTTCATTATCAGTTTTTTTCGGCCATTAACGAGCCGATTCCAAAGGTTCTTGCATATTGCGCAGAGAAAATCTTGCCGTAAAATTAGGGGTTTAGGAGGTTTAGTGGGTTTAGGAGGTTTAATTCTGGCTTCCACCTAAACCAGATAAACCCCTTAAACTTGTAAAACTTCTACTCGGATGACTAACAAAATCCTTTTTCTCGACAAGGCCCATCCTTATTTGGAAGCCCATTTGACGGAGCATGGCTTTGTCTGTCACACCGATACCACGGGCGATAAGGAAGCAGTGGAGGCGTTTATAGGCGAATATCAAGGTGTGGTCATGCGGAGCCGGTTCCGCATTGACAGGCAGTTCCTGGACAAAGCATCGAACCTCGTGTTTTTGGCAAGGGAAGGCGTGGGGCTGGAACATATTGACGTGGCGTATGCGGAGGCAAAGGGTATCCAAGTCTTAATTTCCCCGGAGGGGAGTAGGGATACCGTGGCCGAACATGCCCTTGGTATGCTGCTCTGCCTGATGAACAATCTGTCACGTGCCGACCGACAGGTAAGAAGTGGCCAATGGGTACGAGAGGCCAACCGTGCTGTGGAATTGAAGGGGAAAACGGTAGGGATACTCGGCTATGGAAACATGGGAAGTTCCTTTGCGAGGAGGTTGTCAGGCTTTGGGGTCAAGGTATTGGCATATGACAAATTCAAGGAAGGGTATGGGGATGAATTTGCATTGGAGGTCAGCCTGGAACAGTTGTTTGATGAAGCGGAAGTGGTAAGTGTTCACATTCCTTATTCTGCTGATAATCATTATTTTATCAATGGAGAATTCTTGCAAAATTTCAAGCATGAAATTTACCTTGTGAATACCGCAAGGGGGCTTGTCCTGAAAACCGACGACTTGGTCGCCAATCTCAAATCTGGCAAAGTACGGGGCGTAGCCCTGGATGTGTTGGAGTATGAGGAGACCTCTTTTGATAAGTTCAAATTGGAAAAATTGCCCCCAGCCTTCGATTACCTCTGCCAGGCTGACAATGTACTGCTGTCCCCCCATATTGCCGGATGGTCATTTGAGAGCAAGGAGAAACATGCGAGGGTGCTTGCCGAAAAGATTTTGAAAGTGATGAGCAATGAGGGATAAATGAGGTGATTTCAATCTTGATTCTTCACCCCTCTTTCCTATTTTGAAGGTACTTCTTAAGTGCGGTCAAAAACACGGGAATGAGCGATACGCCAATGATGCCGAGGACGATGAACGAAATGTTCTTTTTCACGAACTCGAAGCTGCCGAGGAAATAGCCTGCCAAAGTGAGCAGGAGGACCCATGAAATGCCACCGATGAAGGTGTAGAGTGTGTATTTTTTGGTGTCCATTAAGGCAAGCCCTGCCACAAAAGGCACAAAAGTGCGGAAGATGGGGAAGAATCGGCTCAGGATGACCGCTTGGTGGCCGTGCTTTTCGAAAAACTCATGGCCTTCTTTTAGGTATTTGGGGTTGAGCCATTTGCGTTGTTTCCCGTCATTGAGCTTGGCGCTGAAATAGCGACCGATATGGAAGTTCACGAGGTTGCCAGAAATGGCTGCCATCATCATGATGAGCATAGACAACCACAGGTTCAGCCCACCACCCGTGGTACCTGCGATGACGCCAACTGTGAAAAGAAAGCCATCGCCCGGCAAAAAAGGTGTGACGACAAACCCGGTTTCGGCGAAGATGACCAAGAAGAGAACGGCGTAAATCAATATGCCATATTGAGCAACAATGTCGTTGAGGTAGTGGTCGGTATGAAGTATAAAGTCAATGATGGTGTCCATTCAGGTAAACAGGTTTTGATAATAAGCGGCAAAATTAGGGAAAATGATGTTGGTTACTGTTGATGCTGGATATTTGGCACAAGGAAAATAATCCAATATTCAGCTATCCCTTTTCCAATGACAAGCATCCAAAAACAAAAGGGCATGGCAAACGCCATACCCTTTTGATTCCCTCCGAATATATCGGAAATTACTGAGCCTGTTGAGCACCAGTGGTGTCAGCAGCAGGAGCAGCTTCAGTTGCAGGAGCAGCTTCTTGTGCAGGAGCAGCTTCTTGAGCTGGAGCTTCAGTTGCAGGAGCTTCCTGAGACTCAGGAGCGCCACCTTCACGGCAAGCAGTGAACAGGACAGAAACAGTAAGCAGGGCAACTGCTACGAGGCTGAATACTTTTTTCATGTTTAGAAGAATTGAAAAATTGAAATTGAAAAATATTTAAACCAAACCCAACCTCTTTCGAGGCAGGATATTTTGTTTCAGAACTATAATTTGGGTGAATCTTTGGTTAGGTAGTGGCTGAAAATCTGGGACAAAAAAACTTTCGGTAAATCGGTCAGCAAACGTACTGAATTCAAATGCGAATTTTGAAAAATTTCAAAGAAACTGACCCTCTAACCGTTTTGATAAATGGATTGTTCGGTCAAATAGAAAAAAATTTTTGCAAAAATATTGGATTTGCTGAACAATTCATCTGTTTTCCAAAAAATATTCTGTGCAAATTTTTACTTTTTTTTGGAATGCTCATTTTTTACTGGAAATAAACCGTTCAAAATCAGTTAGTTCCATGCTGGTAAGGCAATGCTTGGGACAAAGTCCACCTTTTCTGGCAGTATAAACTCCGTACTTTATATCGTTCATGCCACCCATGCTGTGAGCATCCGGGTTGATTGAAATCAGTACGTTCTTACTCAAAGCATAAGGTATCATGGTCCAGTCCAAGTCGAGCCGATGTGGGTTGGCGTTCACTTCGATGGCCACTCCGTTGGCTGCACAAGCGTCAATTATTTTGTGATGATTGATTGGATAACCCTTCCGAGAAAGCAACAAGCGGCCAGTTGGGTGACCGAGGATGGTGGTGAACCTGTTTTCAATCGCCTTGAGCAAGCGCTGGTTGGCTTTTTCCTCGTCCATGCGCAAGTTGGAATGCACTGAAGCAATGATGAAGTCGAACCCTGCCAACACCTCATCCGGGTAGTCAAGTGAGCCATCGTTGAGGATGTCGCTCTCAATGCCTTTGAAAATTCGGAATGGAGCAAATTCCTTGTTCAGTTCATCCACCTCGGCCCACTGCTGGTAGATGCGGTCTTCCTTCAACCCGTTGGCATAAAATGCTGACTTGGAGTGGTCGGTAATACCGAGGTAAGCGTAGCCGAGTTTGCGGGCGTGTTCGGCCATTTGGCGCAGGCTGTGCAGGCCATCCGACCAGGTGCTGTGCGCATGAACCACCCCACGGATGTCGCTCGATTCGATGAGTTTATCAAATGAAGTTTCCAGGCCCCAAACCATCTCCCTTAATTCTGGTTCCAAATATGGCATACCAGCTTTTTCAAAAACTGCCTCTTCAGTCGGAAGCCCTTTGAAGTCCATGCCCTTTGTTTTTTCAACAAAAGCCTTCAGGAATTCCTCGCTGGCCGAGTAGCGGAACAATTTGCTGCCAAACTCCCCCGCTGAACAATAGTAAATGGTCACGGGAAGTTCGTCGCCAGTCTTGGCCAGATAAGCCCCTTCTGTTTCCCCTGTTTTTTCAAGGAGGGAAGATTCAAACAATGGGGAAATTGGGTCATCGGTGCCAACAAGGATTTCCACCCGCTCCAAAATATTGCTCCTGCGCCGGATGGCGCCTGTTGGGGAGATTTTGGCCTGCGGCAGCGCCTTTTGCAATTGGATTACCAAGCTGTCGGCAGCAGATTCAACTTCTGAAAACAGGAACTTTCCTTGCGATTTTTGAAAATAGTCCAGCTTCTGCTGGAGGTCTGCCTGTGTCTTTTCCCCAAAACCTTTTAGCTCTACCAACCTGTTTTCATTGCAAGCGTAGCGCAGTTCACCTATGGTTTCAACACCCAGTTCCTTCCAAATGACCCTTATCTTCTTTGGGCCAAATCCTGGGATGTGCAGCATCTCTTGAACGCCAGGCGGGGTTTTTTCCTCAAATTTTCTAAGTGCTTGCATAGTGCCGGATTCAAGCATTTCCTGGATGGAGGCCACTGTGGAACTGCCGATGCCCTTGATTTTCCCCATCTCCTCCGCAGACATATCGGCAAGTGGCTCAGGCAATTTTCGGATAGTCAAATAACTGTTCTGATAAGACTTGATTTTGAAGGGATTGTCTTCATGCAGTTCCATAATTTCAGCCAAGTACTGGAACTGCTTTGCGATTTCCTTATTGGTCATTTTTTGATGATGGATTTATCCCTGAATGAGGATTTTTGAAAAATTCATAAGGCAACAAAGTGCAAAAATCTGCTTTTTGTCACCCAGTTCTGACAACTAATCACCTAAGTCAAAAATCACGATTTTGGCGCAAGGTATGATTTTGCTAAAAACCCATCATTAAGTTTGTCTGACTAATATTTGCAGCTATCTTTGCGGAGCATTTCTAGATCAAACATCCGTTTTCAGTATCCTTGAGCGCCACGAATCTCCCCAAGTTGAAGGATTTTTAGGTCTCCATACTTTGAGTCTGCTAAAGTTTTTTGGTAAACAATTGTAATCCACTATGAACCGGAAAGTATCTGGCATTGCACTGCTACTTATTTTGCTTTTAGGTGCAAGCCTATCAGCCCAAACAACATGGACAGGAAATAACTCCAGCAATTGGAACTTGGCCTCCAATTGGACAAACGGACTGCCTGGCCCATTCAACGAACCCACCATACCAGCCACACCAAGTGGCCCCCACTTCCCAATTGTTACTGTTTTCACCTACTTCAACTTCAATGTCCAGAATTTTGGCACCATCACTATACAGGGGGATGGCGGAGTTTCGCAATTCGGCATTTTCGTCAACTATGCAGGGGCCACTTTGGTCTTGATTGACACTGCTTCCAATATGAAAATCGAGCCGAGCGGAAGTTTGGAGAATTTTGGCAATATCTTAAACGGTGGTACTTTCAGCAACGAGGGCGGGTTCTCGAATTCAACGACGGGGACATTCACCAACAACCATGTGTTTTCCCATTCAGATGGGACATTCGACAACCGGGGTAGCTTCAACAATTTTGGACAATTCTTCTCCGAGGCGGATTTCCAAAATATTGGCACATTCAACAACCACCTTCTTTTTAACAACAATGATGAGGCCTCCAATTCTGGAGTCATGCATTGTATCGTAGGTTCGACGCTTCGCAATGACCATACATTTACCAACCAGCAGAATGGAAGCATGAACATTTCCGGTGCTTTGTTGAACAATAGGATTTTTGTCAACAAGGGGCAGTTCACTGGGAACTTTACCAGTGAAACCATCAACAGCCAATTAATAAAGAACACAATTGGGGCAAATTGGAGCAACCAAGGCAAAGTTACCAATGTGCTTTGTGCCATTTACGAGAACAAAGGGACATTGCTCAATACAAGCATCTTTGAGAATGAAGGCTTTATATATGCGGATAGTCCCATCGCCCCAAACGCCCCTTCAAATTTGGGCAGCGCCGTGGTTGTCACACCAAATAATACTGGCAGCCTATGCCACAACGCCACCGTTGGCCTTGATGCCAACAATGCAGCAACTGTAGAGGGGATTGACCACGCCAACGACCAGTTCGTCTTTTGCACAGGGTGGACAATTTTGGTCAATGGCCTGCCAAGTTTTTCATTCATCGGCTGCGCCAACGTGGGGCAGCACAACGTTAACGTCAGTTTTATTGACCCCTTTGGCAGAACCACAGTTTGCCCTGCAATAGTGACCGTGGTGGACGACCTCGCCCCAATTATTGCCTGTGCACCTACACAAACCCTACCACTCCCTGCGGGGCAGTGTACGGCCCCTGCCAATCTGAACCAGCCTAATGTTTTGGTCGAAAACTGTGCTGTTGCCAGCATAACCAACAACGCCCCGGCACTACTTCCCATTGGCCAAACGGCGGTCATTTGGACGGTGGCCGACCAAAACGGAAATGCGGGTTACTGCACCCAAACGGTCGTTGTGGAGGACCAATCGCCACCTACCATCAACTGTCCGCCTGCCAAAACCTTGAATACCACTGCCAACCAATGTGGCGTGTTGGCCCAATCTTCGGCCATCGCAGGAGACCCGGCTTTTGCCTTCGACAATTGCGGTACCCCTGTCGTCTCGAACAATGCCCCCGCCTTGTTGCCCTTGGGCAATACAACCATCACTTGGACAGCCACCGATGCCTTTGGCAATTTCGCCAATTGTACACAACAAATAACAGTGGTGGACGCACAACCACCCGTCATTGTCAATTGCCCATCGGATATTACGGTGCAAGCCCAATTGGCTGGTTGCCAGGCAGTTGCAACATGGGGGGGCGCTATTGCCACTGACAATTGCAGTGTGCCAACCCAGGTGTTTTCTATTTCATCGGGCAGCGTGTTCGATTTGGGCACCACCTCGGTTACTGTGCTGGTTTCCGATGCGAGCCTGAATGCAGCCACCTGCCAATTTGAGGTGACGGTAGTGGACAACCAGCCGCCAAGCTGGAGCAATTGCCCCGGCAATTCCACGATTACCTTGCTCGACTGTGGCGATGTGGCCGTGGGCAGTTGGACGCCCCCAACAGCCAGCGACCCTTGCCTTGTCGGCACCTCCTCCAATTTTCAGGTAGGAGACGTACTGCCAATCGGTCAAAACCTGATTGAATATAAAGCGACCGACCAAGCTGGCAATACCTCCAGTTGCAGCTTCACAATCACTGTGGATGCTTTGCTTGCCTTGGATTGTCCAACCGATATTGTAGTGAGTGTGCCACCAGGCACTACTTCGTCGCCTGTCAGTTGGAACTCGCCACCCGGTACTACAAATTGCACGGTTTGCGCAAGCGTGGACATACCGGGCTTTTATTTCATGGCTGAAAAAAGTGGAAACCGCTACTACACCTACCTTGGTGGGCCAGTCACCGTACAGGAAGCCACGACGATTGCTTCGCAACATGGTGGTTATTTGGCAGCAATTGGCGAAGCCAACGAAAATGAACTGCTCCGCAAGGAGTTCAGCCCGCTGTTCCAAACAGCATGGATTGGCGCAAGCGATGCTGCGTTGGAAGGGCAGTTCCATTGGCAGAATGGTGAGCCGGTCAATTTCTCCAATTGGCAGAATGGTGCAGTACCAGCCAATGACCAACATGATTTTACGGTGCTCCGCAACGACGGTTTTTGGGTGGACGAGGCCGGGGACGCAACCCATGCCTTTATCATGGAGGTACCCTGCTACCAGTTTGATGTCAGTTCCAACAATATGAATGCCTTGAACGGCCTGGTCTTTCCATTAGGCAGTACCACCATCAGTTATGAGATTTCCGACAACTGTGGCAATACCTGTTTTTGTGATTTTCAGGTGAAGGTGTTTCAAAACCAAACTATTACACCATGTATTGCCGCTGGCAACAGCGATTTTGGGTGGATTGAGAGTGTACAAACCGAAGGTTTCAGCAATCCATCCGGCAACGACGGTGGCCGGGGCGATTATGCGAACACCGTCTTCGACCTGCCCGACCCCGGTTGCATTCTGAAGCTGACCCCTGGGGGCAATGCCTCGGACAAGTACATGTATTGGCGGATCTGGGCTGACCTGAACATGGATGGCGATTTTTTTGATGACAACGAAGTGTTAGGCACCCTTGAAGGGGTCGGGGAGCAGGACTTCTGCTACGATGTTTTGGCCAACCTGCCCACTGGCCCAGTCGGGCTTCGCATCGCCATGTCTCGCTGGGACTATGCGGCGGCTTGTGGCAACTACATCGCCGGAGAGGCGGAGGATTATACCGTCAATTTCATGGACTCCACCCAGTTTCATCATGCCAATTGCCACTGGACATTTGGCGTACTGGATGCAGAGGTAGTGGATTTGAAAGTGAACCTGACTTGGCTTGGCGACGCCAATTGCGATGTGGCCAATTTTTTGGTGGAACGGTCTGCCGATGGATTTCAGTATGAACTTATTGGCGAAGTGCCACCGCTGGTTAATGGCCAGTTGCCCAATTTGTATGAGTTTATTGACAGAACTCCGATTTACGGCCATAATTTTTACAGAATCAAGGTCGTCATGGCCGATAGCTCAGTGGTCATTTCGGATAAGGTAGAAATGGACTTCAATATAGACAAGGATGCGATTTTCATCTATCCGAACCCAGCCGCCACCGATGCAGTGCTGCACATCTACCCATTAAATGGCCATAACGCCCGCATCTTCATTGCCAACCACTTGGGGCAGACGGTCTATGACCGTCAACACATCCCACTGGAGGACAAGCCCTTGATACTGGATTTGCATGGCTTTGCGCAAGGCGTTTATACCATCTATGTGCGGGCGGAAGGAGAGCGGGAGCAGGTGCGGAGGCTGGTGGTGGTGCAGCCATAAAGACGGGCCAAGCTCAACCCTTCTTTTTTTTCTTTTTTTGTTTTCCAAAAACATCCTGCTCTTTTCGATTGTCAAGTACGGGTTCTGGCCTCGGAGCATCGTCCATAACCTGTGTCCAATATTTCTCGACCCATTCCCAATGGCCGTTCTTCAGTTGATAGCCCTCGTAAGTGCCGTCCGGTACCATCGTGGGGCCTTGGCCTGAACTTCCAGCCATCATGGTGAGGTGGTCGTAGATGATGAGGCCATATGCCTCGTCAAAATTCATTTTGAAACTTGCCTCGGCTGAGTACTCGAACAGCAGCCGATTTCTGACGGCGATTTCGTTGCCAAGCGAGTCTTTTTGCACAAAAACTGGGGCACCAAAAACTGGCTTGCCATCTTTGAAGCTCAGCACATCCACCAATTTTCTTTTGTCAAAAAAGCTGTGGCCATCGTAGCCGAAGAGCAAGTATTTCCTTCCTTCTGGGGTGTCAAATGGTTTGGTGTTGTAATAGAGCGCCCCGTACCAGCTTTCGGGCTTCAAAATGTCGTACTCTTCCGACTGCACATCGGCAGAGCGGTCAATCAACGGAAAAAGCTGTAAATCAGGGGTGTTCATTTGAATCGCCCCGTAATAGCGGTAGTCGTCCACGTCCACATAAAGCTGCCAAGTGAAGATTCGGAAGGTGCTGTCGGCGGGGTACTGTATGGAAACGGTTTTTACCTGGTCGAAGGGGTAATTAAAAGAGTTGGGCAGTTTGAGTGCTTGTTTTAGGGTGGTAATCAGCTTTTTGCAGCTTGCAAACCGCTCCTCTGGCAATGAGTCGTTGATGACGAGGAAGCCGCAAAGCCCCAATGTATCTTCGTATTCCTTCAGCTTTGCAAAGCTGGTTGGGTCTATGGGGCCTGCTTTCTGTGCATCGGCAAAAATTGCCAAAAAAGCAAAGCAAACAATCGGCAGAAACTTTTTCATGAACTCAGTTTTGTTCCAAAATTAGTGATGGAAATCTTAAGCGAATTTCATAAACGCCCGAAAGTGGGGTTTAGTCTGACTACCCCAAGTTTTACAAAAACCAGCGAATTTTCGCAACCAAATTACCCGTTCAACATTTAATGGATATATTTGCGGCCCTTTTGAAATAATAGATTTTTTTGACTCAAAAAAAGTAGTTCTGCTCGGCGAAGCCGAACAGAACTACTACTACAAATAGGAGAAAAAATGAAACTGCTTGTTTGCGTAAGCAAAACCCCTGACACCACTTCCAAGATTACTTTCACAGCCGATGGCACTAAGTTCAATGATGCTGGCATCACGTTCATCATGAACCCCTACGACGAGTGGTATGCCCTCGTGCGTGCCTGTGAGTTGGTGGAAAAAAATGGCGGTACGGTTACGCTCATCAATGTAGGCGGCGCCGACAACGACCAAACCATCCGTAAGGGCCTCGCCATCGGCGCAACGGACGCAGTACGGGTGGACGCCGAACCAAAAAGCGCCCTGTTCATTGCAAAGCAAATTGCAGAGCATGCCAAGTCGCAGAACTATGACATCATTTTCTGTGGCAAGGAAAGCATTGATTACAACGGCTCCGAAGTAGGGGCAATGGTGGCCGAGTTCCTCGACCTGCCATTCATCTCCTACGCCAGCAAGCTGGATGTGAATGGTGCTACGGCAACTGTTGAACGGGACATCGAAGGTGGCATCGAAACGGTAGAAGTGAGTGGGCCATTCGTCGTGAGTGCCGCAAAAGGCATGGCCGAGCAGCGCATCCCAAACATGATGGGCATTATGAAGGCCAAAAGCAAACCGTTCAATGTTGTTCCTGCGGTGGATTTCCCTGACTTGGCAGTGCCTGTTTCCTACGCTTTGCCAAAGGAAAAAACGGGCGTCAAGCTCGTCAGCCCCGACAATATGGAGGAACTGGTAAGGCTACTCCACGAAGAAGCAAAAGTTATTTGATTGCGGATTTGGGATTGCGGATTTCGGATTATGGGGCAACCCCAATTTCCAAAATTCACCAATCAACCAACTGCCGCATTTATAATTGAAAAATAACGGATATGGGTTTGCAAATTGGCTTGGTGTCCAATCCGCAATCCGCAATCCGCAATCCGAAATCCACATGGTAATCGTATTCGCAGAGGCCATCAACGGCCATTTCAAAAAGTCGGCTTTCGAGGCCGTTTCATATGGTGCTCAAACGGCGCAATTGCTTGGTAGTGAATGTGTTACACTCACTTTGGGCAATGTGCAGAACGCTGGGCAATTAGGTGTTTATGGTGCCAATAGAGTCCTGAACGCTAACGGTTCAGCTTTTGATAATTTCGATAGCCAGGTCTTTTCATCGGCCATTGCGCAAGCAGCTGAAAAATTGGGTGCCACAGTTGTGGTGCTTTCACATACCTCTACAGGAAAATCATTGCTTGGTCGCTTGGCTGCCCGACTGAACGCAGGTTCGGTTGCTGGCGCAAAATCGCTTCCAGACATTTCCGGGGGTGGTTTTAAAGTCAACAAGGGTGTTTACTCCGGCAAGGCCATTGCTACCTATGAAATTAGTTCGCCCATAAAGGTCATTTCATTGGGGGGCAACGAAATCCCACCGAAAGCCACAGGCAACGAAGTAGCCGTTGAATCGCTGGATATCACTGCCCCGGCAAGCAAGGTGAAAGTGGTGAGTGTCAAGCGCCAAGAAGGCATCGTGCCGCTGCCAGAAGCAACGGTAGTGGTGTCGGCGGGCCGTGGCATGAAAGGCCCAGAAAACTGGGGCATGGTGGAGGAACTGGCGGCGGTCATGGGCGCTACAACTGCCTGCAGCCGACCAGTAGCCGATGCCGATTGGAGGCCCCACCACGAGCACGTTGGACAGACAGGTGTTGCCATCCGTCCAAACCTTTACGTCGCAATTGGAATTTCAGGCGCCATCCAGCATTTGGCTGGCGTGAACCAATCCAAAGTCATCGTTGTCATCAACAAAGACCCGGAAGCACCTTTCTTCAAAGCTGCTGATTACGGCGTTGTCGGCGACCTCTTCGAAGTAGTGCCAAAACTGACCGAAGCCATGCGTAAATTCAAGCAAGGATAAAATCCACGAATAATGAAAAAAGCCCCGGTCACTCACTGCGACCGGGGCTTTTCTTTTTGTGTTAGTGGTTAAATGCCTGACTATCAATGTTTAGCAGGCTCTAAAAATCTGAAATCTGATATCGTTAATCATCAATCATAAATCAAACTACCTCCCATTTGGTGTTTGCGACCATTTCCAAAAAACAACCCCCCATCACTCCAAGGAGGTGGGGGGCTACTATATCATAGGATTATAAATGTTTAAGACAATTTGGCTTTTTACAAATATGAGGCCAGTTATAAGTCGGCTGTTTGACAGTTGGCAGTTGGCAGTCAGTTTCAAGGGAATTTTGAGTTTTATAACTAAATCAAACGCATCAAACAAATCGAACTCCATAAACTAATACTTACCTTGCGAGGCAAAATGCAATAGTATCATGGCCGGTCTTTTCCAAAGAAAAAATCTTGTTTGGTTTTCGGTGGTAGTGCTTGCGGCAATCGTGGTTTTTTGGTGGGTTGGTACAAATAAATCTTCGGTGGACTACAACACCGAAGTAAAGCCCATCCTCAACAAGCATTGCCTTTCGTGCCACGGTGGGGTACGCCGTAAGGGTGGGTTCAGCCTGCTCACCCGTGAAGATGCATTGGCCGTGACCGAGTCAGGAAAGCCAGCCATCGTGCCGGGCCACCCAGGCAAAAGTGAATTCATCAAACGGTTGACGATGGACGACCCTGAGGAAAGGATGCCCTACAAAGAAGCACCACTGACCCAAAAGGAAATCGCCATTTTGACCCAATGGGTAAGGGAAGGGGCGCAGTGGGAGACGCATTGGGCCTATCGGACAGTCGAGGAGCCAACAGTGCCCGGCAGTGGCCGATTACTTTCTACGACTGGCGAAAAAGGGTGGGGGAGCAACGAGGTGGATGCTTTTGTGCTTGAAAAATTGAAAGAACTGGGGCTTACTCCGTCCCAAGAGGCTGATAAGGCAACCTTGCTTCGGCGGGTCAGCCTCGACTTGATTGGGTTGCCTGCACCTGCGTCGTTGGCCGAAAAGTTTTTGCAAGACAATTCGCCGGAGGCGTACGAAAAACTGGTGGACAGCTTGCTCACAATGCCGCAATACGGCGAGCGATGGACGGCCCTTTGGCTCGACCTCGCCCGTTATGCCGATACCAAAGGCTACGAACGGGACGACCGTCGTCAAATCTGGCGATACCGGGATTGGCTCATCCGGGCCTTCAATTCAGATATGCCTTATGACCAGTTTTTGACCGAGCAATTGGCTGGCGATTTGCTCGGAGGTGAAGGTTTACCAACTGATAATCAATACGTTGCGACGGCCTTTCATCGAAACACGATGACCAACGACGAAGGCGGAACGGACAACGAAGAGTTCAGAACGGCGGCCATTATTGACCGGGTGAACACCACTTGGGAGGCCCTGATGGGCACTTCTTTCTCCTGTGTGCAATGCCATGACCACCCTTACGATCCCATCCGGCATGAGGAGTACTACCAGTTCATGGCTTTTTTCAACAATACCCGTGATGCCGACACAGAGGAGGAATATCCCAAACTGCGCCATTTCAAAACGGAAGATAGCCTGAAACTGCTCGATTTGACCCAGCGGGTCAAGCAACAGATTTCTCCAGAAAAAGCGCAGCAGGTCTATCGTTTTCTGAAGACTTGGCAGCCTGTTTATTATTCCTTGGAAACAGACAGCTTCAAAAATGCGGCGCTTTACGATACCAAATGGCTTGGCTTGCGGCAGCACGGCCAAGCCCGTTTGCCAAATGTGAACCTGGATGGCAAGGGTCGCCTCTGGTTCCGCTTTCAAGGTTGGGAACCCGGCGGGCGTTGGACGGTCCGATTGGACAGCCCAAAAGGGGAGGTGCTGTTTTCCACCATGCTGCCAAAGACCAAGGACAACGGTTTTGAAATTCACAAATTGGATTTCCCGATGAAATCCGGTACGCACGATCTTTGGTTTTACTATGAAAATCCCAACCTGAAACCCCAGATGGCGGGCAACCAATTTGATTGGTTCCATTTTGCGGAGGCGGGCTTTGGCGATGAACCTGCTTGGAAGGCTGACTTTGAATATTTGCTTAAATCAACCCCCGAAACCACGCCCGTTATGGTGGAAAACGTGCCACAGATGTACCGCAAAACCCAGGTTTTCGAGCGGGGCAACTGGCTGGTGAAAGGGAAGGAAGTGCCACCGGGTACGCCCAAGGCCCTCCCGCCCATGCCAAAGGGTGCCCCGGCCAACCGCCTCGGCCTCGCCCAATGGATGACCTCTTCAGAAAATCCCCTCACTGCCCGCACGATGGTGAACCGCCTATGGGAGCAGCTTTTCGGCTATGGCTTGGCGGAAACCTTGGAAGACCTCGGCTCGCAGGGCATCCCACCCACCCATCCTGAACTGTTGGATTGGTTGGCGTATCAGTTCATGCACGACTATAAATGGAGCGTGAAAGCGTTGCTGAAGACGATGGTTATGTCGGCCACCTATCGGCAAAACTCGACTGTCAACCCAGTCCTGCAAGAGGCTGACCCGTACAACCACTTTTTCGCAAGAGGCCCACGGGTGCGCCTCTCAGCGGAGCAAGTGCGTGACCAAGCCCTTTGCATCGCAGGTGTTTTGAACAAAAAAATGTACGGCCCCAGCGTGATGCCGCACCAGCCCGCAGGCGTTTGGAAAAGCCCCTGGAACGGCGACGATTGGAAACTGGCCGAGGGCGATGAGCGCTACCGCCGTGCGATTTATACGTTTCTAAAACGGACGGGGCCATACCCAGCCATGCTAACTTTCGATGGCACGGCGAGGGAGGTCTGCACGGCCCGCCGGGTGCGCACCAATACCCCCTTGCAAGCCCTCGTTACGCTCAACGACGAGGCTTACATTGTGGCAGCCCGCTATTTCGCCAACCGCATTTTTGAGAAAGAGAAAAAATCGGTGGAAAAGCAGGTGTCGCTTGCCTATCATTTGGCCACTGGCCGGAAGGCAGATGATGCCAAGGCCAAGGTATTGGGAAAACTCTACCAGCAGTCCCTTGCTGGTTTTGCGGAGCAAAAAGAAGATATGGAGAAAATATGCGGAGAGGAAACCATCCAGGTTTCGCCCGAAATGGCGGCCCTGGTCGTGGTGGCTAATGCGGTACTGAACTTGGACGAGGTCTTGGTGAAGGGGTGAAATGTTGGCCGTTATCAAACCAGTTACGGTTTCAAATCCTACTTTTGCGCTGCCATTGAAAAACGGCATTCCTGAAACCACCATCCAACAATCTATCAATTCAACAATCAAACCATGAGATTCTTCATTGACACGGCCAACCTCGACCATATCAAGGAGGCCAATGAATTGGGCATCCTCGACGGCGTTACAACCAACCCCAGCTTAATGGCCAAAGAGGGTATTACAGGCCAAGCCAATATTGAAAAGCACTACCAGAAAATCTGCGAAATCGTCGAGGGCGACGTGAGCGCCGAGGTGATTGCTACCGACTTTGCGGGTATGGTAAAAGAAGGCACGCACTTGGCCAAGTTGGCCGAAAATATCGTGGTGAAAGTGCCCATGACGAAGGACGGCGTGAAGGCCATCCGCCATTTTTACGAAAACGATATTGCCACGAACTGCACCTTGGTGTTTTCTTCTGCTCAAGCAATTTTGGCGGCAAAAGCAGGGGCAACCTATGTTTCACCGTTCATTGGCCGCATTGACGATTCCAACTGGGACGGTATTTCCCTCATCAAGGAAATGGCAAAAATTTACGCCATTCAGGGTTTTGAAACGCAGATTTTGGCGGCCAGCATCCGTAGTTCCTTGCACATTGTTGACGCAGCGAAGGCCGGGGCCGATGTGTGTACCTGCCCGCTGAGCGCCATCATGGGCATGTTCAAGCACCCACTGACGGATTTAGGCTTGGAGCAGTTCTTGGCTGATTACCGGAAAGGGAACGGCTGAGGAAGTTTTCAGTTCGCCAGTTTGCAGTTAGCAGTCTGTGGAAGTGGCTTGATTGAACCTTTGGGAAAACTGGTTCCAATTCGAATATTTTTACCATGAAATATTTTCATAAGCCCTTGGCAATCATTGCATTGGGGCTTTTTTTCTTTTCTCTGGAAAATGCGCTGGAAGCCCAAGCCCTCCCCATTGCCATTGACGGCAATTTCGATGATTGGAATTCAGAGGCGGTCAAGTTCGAGGACTCCATAGGGGATGTGACTGGTTTTGAATTCTTGAATTTTTCGGTCGCCAACGATGGGCAATACCTTTACATCCGATTGGAGGTTGACGCTGAAGTTGTCCTGACCGACAACAACGACCTCACCCTATTCATTGACGGTGACGACAACAACCTCACTGGGCTTCCCATCAACACCATCGGCGCTGAACTGGAATTGCATTTCGGCGATTTGGAGGGACGGTTTTACTTCGGCAATGGTTCTACAGCCATTACATTGGAGGATGTTGGCTTCCATCACCTGCCCAATTTCGGCAGCAAGGTATTTGAGATGGCCATTGCCAGGAATGCCGAACCGAATGGCTTTGCGACCTTGTTTACGAGCAATATCATTCGAATCTACTTTCGGAACGGAAGTTTCGGTGACCAGATGCCCAACCAGGGCCATAATTTCACCTACAGTTTTGACCAAGATAACGTGGAACCGTTCCAACCCATTGATTTACAGAAACTTAGCCCAAGCCACATCCGGTTGCTCACCTGGAATACCTTGTTTGATGGCCTACTTGACTTGGACAGAAAGGCGCATTTCAAACAGGTGCTGAGCGTGCTTCAACCTGACATCATCACCTTCAACGAATGCTGGGACATGACTGCCCCGCAGGCTGCCAGCTTCGTAAACGAGGCTTTGCCTTTAGGGAATTTTCAAAGCTGGAAATCTGTGAAATTGGTGGACGGCAATATCACCGTCAGCCGTTGGCCCATCCTCGAAAACTGGGAGTTCTACCCCGACCACCGACTACAGGCATCCTTGATTGACCTTCCTGACGGCCAATACAGCAAGGATTTTTTGGTGGTAAACGGCCACCTGCGTTGCTGTTCTGCCAACGCCGAACGGCAATTGGAGGCGGATGCATTTGCCAGTTTCATTTTGGATGCAAAGTCGCCGGGCGGCGAAATCGAATTGCCGGAGGGAACCCCATTCGTGCTCTCCGGCGATATGAACCTCGTAGGCAACCGCCAGCAGTACACGACCTTGGTCACGGGCGATATCGTGAACAACAACGTCTTTGGAACTGGTGGCCATTTGGACTGGGATGACACCGATTTGCTCGATTTGGTGGCGCTCCAGGCCGACCAACGGATGGCTCATACTTGGTTTGAATCGGGCAGCCAGTACCCGCCCTCCAGGCTCGATTTTCATTTCGTTTCGAACAGCGTTTTGGAGGTAAAAAAAGCGTTTACCCTGAACACCTCCATCATGTCAAAGGAACGCCTGGGCTTTTATGGCTTGGAAGCCGAAAATACCTTGGTCGCTGCTGACCATTTGCCCAAAGTGACAGATTTTGAACTGAAATCTGCGGTGGCAACTTCAGAGTCCCCGCCAAGCAATAATGCAATCCAAATTGCTCCAAACCCAGCTCAACTGACTGCCCAAATCAGCTGGGAAAATCCCTGGGCAGGTGAGTTGACATTCGGTATAAAAACCATGAGTGGACAAATCTTGAAACAATGGAAAGCTTGGCATCCGAAGGGAAGTGTTTCACAAATACTGCATTTAGAGAATTTGGCCAGTGGTAGCTATTTGGTGGAAATCATTGTTTCAGGTAAACCAGTGGCTGCCTCCATTCTACAGGTGAACTGATACTTGGTAAAGGGTCATGCAATTGCAATTCTGGACGAACGTCATTAAACAAGTACGTCCGTGAAATTAGGTTAGATTAACTCAAATTGCGGAACACCGAAGCCCTCAGTTCAAAACGGTGTTTTTGCGGGCCTCCGGCCCGCAAAAACACCGTTTAAATCTCTTTTTCGGCGGCGAAGCCGCCGAAAAAGAGATTTAG